>Ga0182024_10002571_pt1 | contig 44762 bp, 48 predicted proteins | sample P32metaG_FD_120480 | JGI IMG/M metagenome (GOLD analysis project Ga0182024, IMG submission 120480) | Permafrost microbial communities from Stordalen Mire, Sweden - P3-2 metaG (Illumina Assembly) | ecosystem: Environmental > Terrestrial > Soil > Wetlands > Permafrost | place: Sweden: Stordalen... | reverse complement strand
GCCTACGCGGCCGGATCCAATATGCCCTGGGAGGCGCCACTTACGGCCATCCTCGAATCGATTCAAGGGCCGGTCGCCCGCATCATCGCCGTGATCATCATCATCATCACGGGATTGACGCTTGCGTTCGGTGATACCTCCGGTGGCTTTCGGCGCCTGATCCAGATCGTCTTTGGCCTCTCCATCGCTTTTGCCGCGTCGTCCTTCTTTTTGACCTTCTTTGCATTCACCGGCGGCGCGACGGTATGAGCGACGGCTTTGAGGTCGCGCTTCATCGCTCGCTCACGGAGCCCATCTTCATGGCGGGTGCACCTCGATCGGTCGCGATCGTTAATGGCACCTTGGCGACGGCACTTGGGATTGGGCTTCAGCTCTGGTTCTTGGGACTTCTGGCCGGCGTCGTTGGCCACACTCTTGCGGTGTGGGGAGCGAAGAGCGATCCCCAGTTCATGGACGTCTTCGCACGGCATTTGAAGCACAAGGCGTTCCTCGATGCGTAACCTCACGCGACGCGCGAAATGATGCACCTCGCGGAGTACCGAAAGCGGGCGACGCTGCTCGCAGACTACCTGCCCTGGGCGGGCCTTGTCGCACCCGGTGTAGTGCTCAATAAGGACGGTTCCTTTCAGCGCACCGCCGCTTTTCGCGGACCTGACCTCGACAGCGCGACCGAGAGTGAGCTCATTGCCACCTGCGCGCGTCTCAACAATGCGCTGAAGCGTTTGGGGTCCGGTTGGGCGCTTTTCGTGGAAGCGGCACGCCATCCCGCGGCGGCCTATCCGCAGTCCACTTTCTCGGAAGGATTGTCCTGGCTCATCGACGAAGAGCGACGAGCGGCGTTTGATGCCATCGGCTCGCATTTTGAGAGTAGCTACTTCCTGACGCTTTTTTTTCTGCCGTCGGGGGAAAAGCGTGCACGGGCGGGGCGCCTCCTCATCGAATCCGCGGATGCGGCCGAACACGTCGACTGGCGCGAGCACTTGTCCGGATTTCTCACGGAGACCGATCGGTTCTTAGGCCTTCTCGCTGGCGTCATGCCGGAAGTATGCTGGCTCTCGGATGAGGCGATGCTGACCTATCTACACGGCACGGTCTCAAACAACCGGCATCCCGTAGCGCCACCCGAGATCCCGTTTCATCTCGATGCGCTCTTGACGGACGTGGCGCTCACGGCGGGTCTTGCGCCCAAGTTAGGTGATCATCACCTGCGCATCGTCACAGTCCGCGGCTTTCCGAACTCGACCTGGCCAGGACTCCTCGATGAGCTCAACCGATTGGGATTTGCCTATCGCTGGGTGACGCGATTCTTGTTTCTTGACAAAGCGGACGCCGAGCGCGAGCTCACGAAGCTGCGCCGCCAGTGGTTCGCAAAGAGGAAAGGGATCGTGACGCTGCTGCGCGAGACGGTCTTCCAGCAGGAAAGTCCCTTGGTCGATTCAGATGCGGCGAACAAGGCGACCGATGCGGATGCCGCGCTCCAGGAGCTCGGCAGCGATGCGGTCGGCTTCGGCTATGTCACGGCAACGATCGTGGTGAGCGATCCGGACGCTACGGCGGCGGATGAGAAGAGGAAAGCGGTGGAACGCGCCATTCAGGGTCGCGGATTCGTCGCGGTTGTTGAAACGTTGAATGCCGTGGAGGCCTGGCTCTCCTCGCTTCCCGGGCACGTCTACGCCAACGTCCGTCAGGCGCTCGTGTCGACGCTGAACCTGGCGCATCTGATTCCGCTCTCCGCCGTCTGGGCGGGACCCGAGAGGGATGCGCATTTGGACGGCCCGCCGTGGATCGTGACGCGCACCGACGGTGCCACACCCTTTCGTCTCGTGACTCACGTGGGCGATGTGGGCCACACGCTCATCGTCGGTCCGACCGGCGCGGGAAAATCGGTGTTGCTCGCGACCATGATCCTGCAATTTCGCCGCTACGCGGGCTCGCGCATCTTTGTCTTCGACAAAGGCCGCTCCGCGCGCGCGACCATTTTGGGCCTTTCCGGCGAGCACTATGACCTAGGCAAGGCGGGTGAGATTGCTTTTCAACCGCTCGCTCGAATCGATCAGGACAGCGAGCGCGCTTGGGCGGCGGAATGGATTGGAGCTTTGTGGGCGCAAGAGAAGGTGGAGATCACCCCGCAGGTGAAAGATGCGCTGTGGTCGGCACTCGCAAGTCTTGCGTCCGCGCCGCCGGAGCAGCGCACGCTCACGGGCCTGTCCGTCCTTCTGCAATCGAATGCGCTCCGCCAGGCTTTGCACCCGTACACCTTGAGCGGTCCCCATGGGCAGCTCCTCGATGCCGACGGCGATCGGCTGGGCGGCGCTGATGTGCAGGGCTTTGAGATGCAGGACCTGATGCACACGAAGAGCGCGGTGTTGCCGGTTCTGACGTATCTTTTTCACCGCTTGGATGAGCGCTTCGATGGTGCGCCCACGCTTCTCATTCTGGATGAGGCGTGGGCGTTCCTCGATGATCCGACCTTCGCCGGAAGAATTCGGGAGTGGTTGAAGACGTTGCGCAAAAAGAACGTCTCGGTTGTGTTTGCCACCCAATCGCTCTCAGACATACAAGGCTCGGGCATTGCACCGGCGCTCATTGAGAGCTGCCCCAGTCGTATCTTCTTGCCTTCCGCGCAGGCACTCGAGCCGCAGCTGCGGTGCGTCTACGAAAGCTTCGGATTGAATGAGCGCCAGATCCGGCTCATTGCACACGCGCAGCCCAAGCGCGACTACTACTACCAGTCTCGCCTGGGTCATCGGGTATTTGAGTTGGGCTTAGGTCCGATCGCACTGGCCTTTGCAGGGGCCGGTCGACCGGAGGATCAGCGCGCGATCGACGAAGTCATCGGAGAAGGAAACGCCGCGAGCTTCGCCGCCCGGTGGCTCGCCAGGCGCGATCTCGCCTGGGCAACACAGGCACTCGAGCACTTCTTGCTGAACCCAGGAGTATCGTCATGAAGATTAAACAGGCTTTGGCCGCAGCGTGCGCGACGCTGCTCTTGATTGGTTCTTATCCCGCTGCAGCTCAATGGGTTGTCATTGATCCCGCTAACCTGATCCAGACGACGTTGACGGCGCTCCGCGAGCTGCAGCAGATCCAAAACGAGATCCAGCAGCTCGAAAACGAAGCGAAGAACCTTGAGCATTTGAACTTCAATTCGCTTGCGAGCCTGCAGGGGATTCTGGCCACGACGCAGCGTCTCTTGGGCCAAACGCAGGGGATTGCCTTCACACTCGCTCAAGCGCAGGCGACTTTCGCGCGCCTGTATCCCAACTCGTATGCGAACGCCTCGGGTGCTCAGATGACGGCGGACGCGCAAGCCCGCTGGGTGAATTCCCACGAGGCCTACCGCACGGCCGTGCAAATGCAGGCTCAGGCGAGTGATAACTTTCCGCAAGACGAGGTCGTGCTCGCAAACCTGGTCGGCAGCAGTCAGGCCGCCGATGGGGCCTTGCAAGCGCTGCAGGCAGGGAATCAATTGCTTGCGCTGCAGGCGAAGCAGCTGATTCAGGCGCAGCAAATTGCGGTGGCACAGGACCGAGCGGTTGCGATCGAGCAGGCCCGGGCAGTGGAAGCTCAGGAGCGCTCGCGTGTCATGCGGTTGGGGTTCATGACCGAGCAAACGATCTACGGGCCGCTGCCCGTGCAAGTCTTTCCGTAGGAAGTTCCTCGGATGCAAGATCTCGGCGTCATCGATCAGTTCACGAACGTCTTCTCGCAATACATCGATACCGGCTTTGGGCTCTTGCGCGGCGAGGTTGCGTTTCTGACAGCGACGCTCGTGGTCATTGACGTAACGCTAGCGGGCCTCTTCTGGGCGATGGGCGGCGAGGATGTGATCGCCAAGCTCATCAAGAAGACGCTCTATGTCGGCGCGTTCGCTTTCATCATCACGAACTTCAACGCGCTTTCGCGGATCTTGTTTCACTCTTTCGCGGGACTGGGGATTCTGGCGACCGGCTCGAACCTCGCGGAAGGCGATCTCTTAAGGCCTGGCAGGCTCGCTGCCGTCGGCATGACGGCCGCGCAGCCGATCTTGGATCGACTGGGTGTATTGACGGGCTTCCCGGATGTGTTTCTCAATCTCGACACCATCGTGGTGCTGCTCCTAGCCTGGGTGATCGTGATCATTGCGTTCTTCGTGCTCGCGGTGCAGCTTTTCGTGACCCTGATCGAGTTTAAGTTGACGACCCTTGCGGGCTTCGTGCTGGTGCCGTTCGCGCTCTGGAACAAAACGGCCTTCTTGGCTGAGCGTGTGCTCGGCAACGTTGTCTCCTCCGGGATTAAGGTACTGGTCCTAGCCGTCATCGTCGGCATCGGCGCCGGAATTTTCGGCCAGTTCACGGTGCCGCCCGCAGGCGGGATCACGGTGAACTCCGCGCTCGCGTTGATGCTCGCATCGCTTGCGCTCTTTGGATTGGGGCTTTTTGGTCCGAGCATTGCGACTGGCTTGGTTTCCGGCGCTCCATAATTGGGTGCCGGAGCGGTCGCCGGCACCGCACTCGCGACCGCTGGGTTGGCGGTGGCAGCAGGTGCCGTCACGGTGAGCGCGGCGCGCGCGGCCGCATCGCTGGTCAAACGCGAAGACTCGACACCCGCGCCGCCCGGCGCGCCCCCGTCCGCTGCAACTCCTTCTGCGACGCCAGCCAGTCCCGCGACGCCTCCGACAGGTGGAGCGGGCGGCGCGTCCGTCGCCCTCGGCGAGGCCGAGGAAATTGAACCGCAATGGGCGCGTGATCTAAAACGGCGACAGACCGTGTCCCACGGCGTGACGACGGCAGCGCACGTGGTGCGATCCACCGATCACGGCGGCGCAGGCGCCAGTCCCGACCTCGACGCAGGTGATTAATCGTATGCGTTTCAAACGATCAAGCCTTCGCTATTCCGAGACGCCTGTTCCGGCTACACCCTATCAGGCGGCGCAGCAACTCTGGGATGAACGCATCGGATCGGCTCGTGTGCAGGCCTATCACTGGCGGCTCGCCGCGTTCAGTGCATTCGCCATTACGGCGGTGGTCTCCGGTGGTCTCATCTGGCAAGTCGGCCGCTCGACCGTTACCCCCTATGTGGTCGAAATCACATCCCAAGGCGACGTACGCGCGGTGGGACCCGCGGCGGAGGATTTCCATCCAACCGATGCACAGATCGCAAGTCTTTTGGCGCGCTTCATTCGGCAGGTGCGCTCGCTGCCACTGGATCCCATCGTGCTGCGCGAGAACTGGCTCGAGGCATATGACGCCGTCACGGCGCGCGGCTCGGCAACGCTCAATGAGTATGCGCGTGCGAGTAACCCCTTCGGGCAGGTCGGACAAAGCTCCACGGCGGTTGAAGTCACGAGCGTCGTGCGCGCATCGGGCACCTCCTTTCAGGTGCGCTGGGTCGAGCGCGTCTATGTGAACGGCTCGCTGAGCACGACCGAACACTGGACGGCGATTCTGTCGATCATCGAGCAGACACCGCACGACGTATCGCACCTGAGAAAGAATCCACTCGGGGTTTACGTCGACAGTCTTGATTGGAGCCGCGAGCTTGCGGCGGGCGATTCAGGAGAAACGAAGTGAATGCACGTTTACGAATTCTTTTGCCGCTCCTATTGATGTCGGCCTGCACTGCCCATCGCCGTTCGCCGGAGATCCCGCTTAACGATCCCGTGGAAGCGCATCGAGTCGCAGAGCCTCCTGCGCCCATGAAGATGGTTGAGATGCCGCAGGCGCTGGCGCTTCCGGGGCAATTGAAACCCATCGATCACGAAGCCGACAACGCATCGAAACCTTCCGCTGCCCCAACGGTGAGCGTGATGACGGCAAATCGTTTGGCGCGTATCGAGCCCTCGCGCGACGGTTACGTCAATGCGACGCAAGTGTGGCCCTACAGCGCGGGCGCCTTATATCAGGTCTATGGAAGTCCCGGCCGCGTCACGGACATTGCACTGGAGAAAACCGAAGAGCTGATCTCGATCTCCGCCGGCGACACCGTACGCTGGGTGATTGGAGATACCTTAAGCGGCGAGGGCGCGGGCAAGCGTGTGCATCTCCTCGTCAAGCCCACACGCGCCGATCTGCGCACGAATCTGGTCGTCAATACGGATCGCCGCACGTATCACCTGGAGCTCACGGCAACGCGCGAGACCTGGATGGCCTCGGTGTCCTGGAACTATCCCGAAGACGCGCTCCTCGCACTGAATAACGCAAACCGTCGGGCAGAGGCCGCGGCGCCCATCGCGGAAGGGCTGGCCCTCGAGCACCTGCAGTTTCGCTATGAAGTGACGGGCGACAAACCGTCTTGGCGGCCACTGCGTGCGTTTGATGACGGACAGAAGGTCTATATCCAATTTCCACCTGGCATTGCGCAGGGTGACATGCCGCCGCTCTTTGTGATCGGGCCCGTCGGGGAGGCGCAGCTCGTGAACTATCGCGTGCGCGCGCCGTATTACATCGTCGATCGACTCTTTGGGGCAGCGGAACTGCGCTTAGGTGGCAAGGCCGCGCAGAGAGTTCGCATCAGCCGGACCGACGTGAAAGCGGACCGCCAGGCGAAGGCGTTCGTGCCGTGAGCGATTCTGCCAAAGAGTCGGGCGAGCACCTGGAGATTCGTGGACGCCCGCAGGCGGTCCGGCGGCTGAACCGTAAGACGATCATAATGGCCTCAGCATTACTGTTGTCCGTTGTGCTGCTCACGACGATATGGAGTCTTCGCGGATCACGGCGTGGGCAGGCGTTGACGACGACTGAATCCCACAATGTGGATCATGTCTCGCGCCCTGAAGGTCTCGACGCGCTTCCGCATGATTACGGGAGCGTCGCGAAGATTCCGAAATTAGGGCCGCCGATTGGCGAGCTCGGCCGGCCCATCGTCAAAGCCGAACAGCTGGCGGGTCTGACGCCAATGCCCGAGCGCGGAAATTTTCGGCCCGATCCGGAAGAAGATGCCGCGCGCACCGAGGCCCTGCGGCAGGAGAGTGAGACGAAAGAGGCGGCGAGGGCGTCCGTCTTCTTTCAATTGAGTCAACACGACCATGGCAACGCATCGCACGGGGCTGACGTTGGCGGAACACAACAAGCCGAGAATGAACTGATTGCCGCCCGTGCCGGTTCTCCACCTTCGAATGCACTGCCGGCGGGCGAAAAGCCCGAGCGCAAAGAGGCCTTCCTCGACCGCAAAGCCGATGCCAATCTCTATGCGTTGGGAACCCTGCAGATTCCGCGCTCGCCGGATGAGCTCCTCGCGGGCACGGTGATTCCCGCTGCGCTCGTCACCGGCATCAACTCTGACCTTCCAGGCCAAGTCATCGCGACCGTCACCGAAACCGTGTACGACACGATCACGGGCAAGAGAGCGTTAATACCGCAAGGTTCGCGACTCCTCGGCCAATACGACAGTCAGGTCGCCTTCGGACAGCAGCGGCTGCTGCTCGTCTGGACGCGTCTCATCCGACCGGACGGATCGTCCATCCTTCTTGAGCGACTGCCGGGCGTCGATACCGAAGGCCATGCGGGCCTTCAGGATAAAGTTGACGGACATTGGGGGCGCGTATTCGCCGGCGCAGCGGTCTCGACGCTGGTGGGCGTCGCGGCTGCGCTCGCCTCGCCCGATCGAACCACCGGCAGCGGGACGCTTGTGATCGCCTCCCAGCAGAGTGTGCAGGACAGCGTTAACCAAGTGGGTCAGCAGATCACGCGGCGCAATATCGATATCCAGCCGACGTTGAATATCCGGCCTGGATTCGAGCTGTGTGTCATTGTGAACAAGGATCTGATCCTGCGCCCGTACCCGACCGACGATGCCGCCAGGGGACCTTCGTGAAACTCGCACTGGGACCGCTCGCCCGAACGGATGCCGTCAAAGTAACGATCGCGTTGCCCTTTCCGCTCAAAGAAGAGCTCGACAAGTACGCGGAAGTGCATTCGACGGCGTGGGGTCAGAAGGTCGAAGCCGCCGATCTCATTCCCCATATGCTCGCGCAATTCCTCGCCAAAGACCGGCAGTATAAAAGGACGATCAAAGAGAGGAGACTCGCGCGGGGCGCCTAACCCAGGATCCTGGCGAAAAGCTCCTTCGGATTGAGCTTTAGCGCATCGGCGAGCTCGCAAAATTCCAGAACGTTCAGCTGCCGCTCGCCGCTTTCAATCTTGCCCATAAACGAATGAGAGCGCCCCAGGCGTCGCGCGAGCTCCCGCTGTGTGATGCCTGCCTTTGTTCGCGCAGCGACCAACGCCGCCATCAGCGCCTTGTGACGAGAGTTTCTGAGTTGCTTCCCCATGCTGCCCCCGAATCAGGAGCAACACATATAGCGGGACTTCTTCTTGCTCCCATTCAGGGGACAGGCTTAAGATCTCGGATGTTCAACGGCCCGGGCTTGGCGCACAACGGAGGCGAAATGTTAATCCTGACGAGAAGACCCCAAGAAGCCCTTGTCATAGGCTCCGAGGTGACCGTCACGGTTCTAGCCGTCAACGGCACGCAAGTGCGATTGGGCATCAACGCACCAAAGAGTATCGCCGTGCACCGTGAAGAGGTTCACCGGCGGATTAAGTCGGAACCGTTCGGGGACAGAGCGTTGTAGGCTTTATGGCGCGATCGCTAGGCCGGCGACTATGATTACGCTTTCCGTCATCCTCATCCTCGTGTTCGTACCCGCATCGCGTAAGGCATTCTTGCGGATGGGGTGCGGCCTATGCGCTTTGCTCGGGCTCGCATTCCTCATTACGTCAGCATCTGAACGACGCAAATAGCATCAGGAAGGAGCATCGGAGAGTAAGTCACCGAAGAACAGATGAAGTCCGTGAAAGTCCAGATGAGCGAGCGACGATTCCTTTACAGAGCGGGCCGTGGTCAACAGCCGGCGCCACACCTCGGGACGATTCTCCCAACGCGGTCGAATCCAATCGTAATGTTCCGAGGCGATATGCTGCAGTTCCTGCAGGCGCAGATCGGCGATGACCGCCGCGCAGGCGGTTGATACGCCGAGGAGAAGGCTCGCAGCGTCACGATGGGAGCGGACGAGGCTCCAGGCGAAGGTGAGCGTCATATGCGTGAGCTCAATCGCCTGTGCCTGAGGGAAGCAGGCGGCAGGCACTTCAGGGGGTTCCACTTCGACCGCTGCGCGCGCCCAGCGCAAGGCATCTTGGAATCCGGCGTCGACCAATAAGAAGGGGCACGCTGCCGCCTGCTTGCGTGCGGCGGGTTCCATGTATTGCACGATGTCATGGAGTTCGCGCGCGACCGGCAGGCGGGCATGGTCGGGATTGTGGGGTGCGAGGGCTAAGAGCTCGAGCAAGCGGGCATTGATTTCCCGCAGAGGCTTGCGCGCTGCGGCAAACCAATCCGGTTCGGTCGGATGATCAGTTGTTGCGGAGTCCTCATCGGGTGCGCGCACGACCGCCCTCGAACAGATAGATACCGATCGAAAGGGGCACGGTCGGCTCGCCTGGGCGACGGCTGCTCTCGGCACGATGCATCTCGGCATCCTTTTGCCGCGTCATGGCGAGCGACTCGCGCTCGGTCCGGATATTGAAGGCGGGGCGCAAGCGGACCGGGAAGTGCGGGCAGTCGGCCGTAAATTCCGGCCAGCTCGGACCTGCGCGACGCGGGCGAGCGTTGTGTTCGATGTTCCGCAGTAATCCTAAGAGAATGCGCAGACTTCGCGCACTTTGGGATCGAGGGGATCCGCGGTGGCGGACAGCGCGCGCACGCGGAATATAGCGCCTTCCGACCCGGCGTAGCGTGCGCGTCGCAAGCAGATATTCCATGACCGCATCGACACTAAGGCCAGGCTTGATCCGGCGGACCAGTTTCTCGATGCTGGGCGCGGCGCCGCGAACGGACAGTGGTCTCGGGTCACCATCCATCAAATACTCGGGCTCCGTGAACCACAGCGTCAACACATGCGCCGCATCATCGCTTTGATCACTGCTTCCCGTTCCGTGTCGCCCTAAGGTGCCCGGCAGCCGCTCACAAATCTGTTTGAACATCTGCGCGGTGTCGGAAGGGACGAAGCCACATCGCGCGAAGGCGCGAGCGACAATCTCGAGCGCTTCTCGCCCCACCGGGTCGAGCGGAATGCGCCGTCGTAGCGCGCCTTTGGCGCGATCTATCCGAGGCCTCATCGCTTGAACCTCCGCGCTCGAGGAGTAGCGCGGGATTGAGTCCAGCGCACCGGCGGGCCCGCCCGGTCCTCGATCGCGAAAATCCCTACGCCCACGCGTCGGACCGGCTCGGATCTTGCGCGCGTGGTTTCGCGTCGACGCATGAACCGATCGAGTTCCCACAAGAGTTCCGCGGCGTACCGCTTGAGCCGCTCGTGAAGCTCGGGCAGATAACGCTCCGGAAACCACGGGTTGATCGCCGTCTGGTGCAGCAGCGGCGGGCCCCGGCGGCGGCGGGCACAGTTGCGGGTCACGGTGCGCAACAGTTCGAACACTGAAAGCAGAGCGCTCTGGCGCGCATGGGCGTGCTCGAGAAAGAGCATGTGACGCGAGAGCGGCTCGAACAAGCGATGCTGTTCCCGCACAGCACGGCTGCGCAACAGAGCCGCGACGACCGGCGCCGGATTGGCACCTGGATAGACCCGCTTGACGAGCGTCGTCAAAGACGGACCAGGACCGCGCAGACGTAGCGGACGGGGCGTGCCCTGGCTGTCCGTATACTCGGGATCGGTGTACCAATGGGAGAGCACGTGAGGAAGATCCGCAACGTAAGCGAAATCCGCGGGATCCCATTCATGCGCCGGCTCCTTCATGCGGTCGCAAATCGACTTGAATTCCGCAAGCAGGCGCTTCGGTGAATGCCCGGCCGATACCATGAGAGGCACGAGCGCATTTAAAAACTCACGCGACGCGGAGCTTTTTAGTCGTGTCATGCGACGCCGGGACAGCTTTTTCTTTTGACGCTTCATGCGTGCGTGTTCCGGGAGTCGACTTGAGACGGGGAGTTCGTGTGGCGGCGCGCACTATGCGGGACGAGTTCGGGTCCGGCGCTTGGGAGGAGAGTCGGATTCGACAACGGGCTCCTGTTCCGAGATATAAAGCGTTACCGCAAGACCTCGGACATTCGCGGGATCCTCGTCGGGTCTGACGGTGACCTGAGGGTCGTTGATCTCATCGTCTATCGCGTCCCCGACCGTATCGAGCTGTTGCTCGATGTCGCGCACCAGGCGCGCCACATGCCGCTCAGCGAGCCGCGCATTCACCACCCGCTTGGCGAAGCGCGGGCGGCTCGGGTGCTCGGCGTTATAAAGGAGTGTTTCTAAATGCTCGGCCGTCTGTTCGGCCATCATGGCGATGCCGTCGGCATCGAAGCGGACGCTCGCAACGGTGCGGCTCAAAGCCTGCACGCGCCCGTCGGGCAGGCGGCGCACGGCACGGACGCGAAGGAGCTCTTTCAAAATAGCAGCCGTGCGCGGCTCGCCACTGTAGAGGCTCACCAGCGCCTCAAATGACGCACGCGATCCGTGTATAGGCAGCGGGGCGGGCGAGCCCTGCGCGTCGTGAAAGTCAGGGTTTGTCCACCAGCCGCCGAGCACCCGTTCGGCGCGCTGGCGGCCGCGGTCGACGTCAGGCAGCGCCTCTCCCTCGGATTCGAGAATGCGAGCGACCTCGATGCGGGAGAGGCCGGTCTGCACGGCGATTTGGGTGATGTTCGGTCGGTCGATGGCGCCAGCGTCTCGCGCCAAATCACGCGCGGCTTGGACGTAAGCTTGGTGAACCAGGCGCTGAAATTCTCCTGCGCCCACGCCGACTTTGAGTAGAAGGCGCGCGAGAGGACGGAGCACGCGCAGCATCGCACGGTGCACCGCGACTTTGAGGGGCTCGCTTATAGCGACACCCGTGTGGATTGCATGGAGCAATGGACTTCCATGATCTGGCCCGCTGGCGACAGAGGATGCAACCGATGGTACACCTGATGAAATAATACTCACATCGACAAGAGCATCGAATAGGCAACTACTGGCTCTGAAATTTCGATCCTTCCAGCCCTGATATGAAACTGCTATTCTATGAAAAGTAACATAAAACGCTAAGAATGTAAAATTTAGTACTATACTGTAATGTAATCGCAGCTCCGGCCTTCTAAGCCATGAAGATGGAAAATCGCTACAGCCGCCAATTACGCCGTTATACGTTCGCGTTGCGTCTGATCCGCCTCAACGCGCGAACGCAAACCATCCTCGCGTGGAGTGGATTGTCGACGTATCGCATTCGCTCGCTGTATCGCTCGAATGGCCCGGATCAGCGCGATCCGGGTCGTCGGCGACCGCGCGGCCGCCCGCCTTATCAACTGCAGTTCTTCTGGCGATCTCCCATACGGACTCAGGAAGCCGCGACGTTCGCCGCCATCGCGCGTCTGCTGAATGTCATTCCTGCGCAGCCGGCTCAGGAGCGCCCGGAAATGGCTTGCAGCCTGCAGCAAGGCGAGGGGGTCTGCAGAGCGTATGAGCTTTTCCATGTGTACGTCCCTGTGTCCGAGATCTCCATTGACCACGCGTTTTTGCTCGTCACGGCATTGGCTCGAGGCGATGAAGTCCGGCTGGGTCACTGCATCGGCTGTCAAGCGCTGATCCTCATTGATTGTCTAAAACCCCCGGGCCAGGACTGCTCGTTTTGCGACAGCACGGAGCAGGAGCATTCACGATTTAGACGCCGCACATGACCGCGTGCGCCTGTACGCGGGTCCGAAACTTCCCCCGTATGGGTAAGACCCTCACGTGAGCGAATCGATACGCTCGCCGCGAAAATAATATTCGGAACGTCTACACCCGATGCCAATACGCGCTCACGATGGCCGGCGCCGGTTCTGCAGGCTAACGCGTGAGAGGACAAGAATTCTGGAGGACGGTGAGAGGTATCTCGGCTATCGTGCGCCCGCCTCGTCGCTGTGGTGGTTCAGTCACGTCGGACATGTTTACCGGGAGCCATCCAGCTCATGCTCAAGTGGCTCTACCGTATCAATACTTCAGCGGGGCGCGAAGGCCTTCGGATGGGCGATGGCGCACGAGAGGGTCCGGACCGTAAATGCTTCGGCTTGAGCGTCAGGACGAGGCAGATTTGGGGGCAGGGAGGCGGCAGCCGTCGGGCCGGCCGCCGTGTTGCCGGCGGTGCGGCGTGGAGTTTGAAGAGCGAGTGCGCTTCGCATACGCCCCGTTCGTTGTCCGGGTCTGTTAATGACGGAAGAGGGGCAGATCGCTGAGAATTGCCCGACCTGCATCAGTAGGTTTCTCCAATTCGAGAACTGCGGAGATTCCTGATATCCCGACGAACTTGGTGTCCACATTCTGAATGCAGTGCCGCCCGCGCTTTGGCTGCTAGCGGCGGAGCCATGGGGGTTGCCGGTTGAACGGTCGCAGAGCTGCTCGCCACAACTTGGGGGGCACGGAATCGAGACGCGGATGATACGTCGGCCTTGGCAGTGGGCTCGGTGCGTTGGATTAAAATCTCTTTGATGCCGTTTCCTCAAAAAGGAACGCTTGCCGCCTGGACAGAGAGTGGTAAGGTTCAGCAATGCCTAAACAGCATTGACAATGCTTGATAAGGTTTGATAAGGTATGGGTAAGGACGCTGCTGCGCCAAACTTAGGGGACTATCTAACTGTAGGTGAAGCGGCGACCACGCTCGGTGTATCGCGCTCAACGCTGCGCAATTGGGACAAGGCGGGCAAGCTCAAGCCATTCCGCCACCCCGTCAACGGCTATCGGCTTTACAACGTACGTGACCTGAAAACCCTGTTGCAGGAAGTGCGGGCCAGACGATGAAGCACATCGAAATAACCAAGCCACTCGCCCTCGACTACATTACGCAAGCCTTTACGCATGGGCGAATCGTTCATGCGGATTGCTTCGAGTGGCTCTCCCGAATCCCAGAAAACGCGCTCCATGCCGTCGTCACCGATCCTCCTTACGGAGTGCGGGAATATGACGACAGCGAGCTTGAGAAGCGGGCGAAGGGAAAGGGCGGGATTTGGCGTATACCTCCCGCCTTTGACGGTTCGGTACGCGCCCCGCTGCCGCGTTTCACCGCGCTCGATGCCAAAGACCGGACGCGCCTTACGGTATTTTTTACCGAATGGTCACGCCTAACCGTTCGGGCTCTCAAGCCAGGTGGTCATGTATTGATTGCGACAAACGCTTTTATTGCCCCTTTGCTTTACGCGGCTTTGGCCCAAGGCGGACTGGAGTTCCGCGGCCAGCTAATCCGGCAAGTCCGGACTCTGCGCGGTGGAGATCGACCAAAGAATGCAGAGGATGAATTTCCCGACGTCTCGTCGCTGCCGCGCGGCTGCTACGAGCCCTGGGGGCTATTCCGCAAGCCGCTCCCGACCAAAATGACCGTGGGCGAATGCTTGCGACGATTCCAAACGGGCGGCCTACGACGTCTGCCGGGCGGCAATCCATTCGAGGACGTCATTGCAAGTGAACGAACGCCCCGCGTTGAACGCGGCATTGCGAATCATCCGAGCCTGAAACCGCAATCTTTCATGCGGCAAGTCGTTTATGCCGCGTTGCCATTGGGGACGGGCGTGATTGCTGATCCATTTATGGGGTCCGGCGCCACTATCGCCGCAGCAGAAGCCATCGGTCTGCACGCAATTGGCGCAGAACGGCATCCAGATTATTTCAGCATGGCGGCCAAAGCGATTCCGGCACTTGCCGGGCTCCACAAAAGCAACAATGCACTGCGGCGAATGAAGCAAGCGCCCCACACGGTGGACCTCTTCGCGGCGCGCGACGAGCTAGGTTGCGGCGCGGTAAATCCAATTTGAGGCCATCTTGTCAAAGCCCGTGCGTGTTACGCTGGCCGTGATTGTGCGGCGGCTTGTCTCTGAGCGCCCCGAAAAATTCCAATCATCTTTGGTCAACTGTGCCCCATACACAGCGACAAACCGAAACGGACGCGGGGAAATCTCGCGCAAAACATCGCGGGCCGTATTGGAGTCAAATACAAATACCATGAGCCAGCAATCTTCCGCGTTGTGACCCTGCCACCCGCTTGTATGCCTCGACCCCTTGATTTCAATTCCTACGGTATCATGCTGAACGGCGTTATTCGGGAACTTACCAGCTGGAATCAGATCGGGATGGCCGTTGTGGTACGTGTTCTTAACGAGGGTTGGACAATATTTGGGGATCGCGGCGTTCATGAATTCGCCTACCATGCTGCTGAAATTGGCCGGCATCAAGAAAGATTCGAGACGTGGAATTTTCTTTGATAGCAGCGCCGTGTTCACGAAGCCAAGAAACTCTAGAAATTCTTGCATCGACGACCGGATATGGTCGGCCTTCAACCCGAACGGTATTCGTGTCGTCGGGTTAAAACCTTTAGAGTTCAGCGGCGACGGCGAACAAGCCGCGGCCTCTTCCTTGGTGATTTTCGTAACCATTCGCTCGCTTTTCTAGTGTAAAATCATCGCACTATAGCCCTACAGTCGTAATGCCAGCAAATAGGCGGCGCCGGTAGGGGACCGCGTAGCGGAATAGCGGCGTTAACCTAAGTGAATGCAAGGTTCTCCATGCCCGGCACCGCATAGCGAATCCAGCAGATTGAGTCCCACTTTATAGTGTTAAGAGAGCGCAACGAAAAAAGGGGCACGCTTTGAAATTCTTCGGTGTGAGACGCCGAAACTTTTTCGATGCAATTCGATTGCTAGCTGGACAAGACGACTACGCGCGAAAGCACCTAACGGGCTGCATGTTGTTCAAGTAGCTGTAAAGAAGTGGATCAGCACGAACTCTTGGCAACAGTAACGACCAGCTCGGTGTCTGAGGTGGTGCAACGGTATTTGTTTGCAGGGATGCCTGTGGTTCTTGGGACTGACGAGAGTGTATATCGACAGTTTCGCGAAAAACTCGCAACGGCCGTTCACGTCTCAGCTGACGACATCAATGTGGTCGGAAGTGCCAGATTTGGCTTTTCACTTTCGCCCGACACGTTTGGAGTACCTTTCTCCAATCGATCCGATATCGACATCGTTATCGCCAACGCGGAACTTTTCGACAGCATTTGGTGGGTTCTTTCGTCATGGGGCTTTCCTTGGTGGGTGGGTCGTTGGGCAAAGGAGCAGCGGGACTGGGGTCGTAGCCGAATCGAAGGCATTTTCCACGGCTGGCTGGAGCCAGAGTTGTTCTATTTTTGGAGTTTGGGTCGGCGTACCACTCCGCCGCCGTTGCGGGATGTGCGTGTAAAGTGGTTTGAAGCGTTGAAGGGGCTTAGTGTAATTCCCGCCGTTGCGGGGCATGATTGTCAGGCGCGCATATATCGCTCATGGAACCACGCTTTTCGATATCACGAGTGGAGCCTTAATAGAGTTATCGCTGCGAAGGCGGCAACCAAGGAGTAGAAGCGTGCAATATTCACCGACTACCCAAAACATTGCGTGGTTTCGAGACCGTTACCAAGAGGGACTGCTTGAACTCAAGCCGCCATTCCAACGTAAGCCCGTATGGTCGACCAGGCAAAAGCAATTCTTAGTGGAATCTGTGTTGCTGGGCTTGCCGATCCCCGAGTTGTATCTGCAAAGCGAGATTGATGAGAATCAGCGTTCAAAATATTATGTTGTGGATGGGCAGCAGCGAATCCGCTGTTTACTCCAGTTTCTCGGGATAGATACGACGCAAGGCGAGCAAGACTTCAACCGCTTCGTGTTGGATAAGCTGGATTCAAGTTCTCGGTACCGTGGCAAAGGATTTTCTGACCTAAGCAGAGATGAGCAAGCCCTCGTACTTAAATATCAATTCTCGGTGCGGCAGCTCGAAGGAGCGAATGACGACGACGTGCGGGATATTTTCAGGCGGTTCAACAAATATGTTACGAAGCTTAACGACCAAGAAATTCGAAATGCCAGTTTTACCGGTCCGTTCATTCAACTTGCCTCGAAGCTTGCCGACGACAATTACTGGGTAAAATGTGGATTGGTGTCGCCTACCCAAATCCGACGAATGAAGGACATTGATTTTCTTAGCGAATTGCTTATAGGAACGCTACATGGTCCACAAGGCGGCAGTGCAACGTCGATTGACGAGTACTATTCGCAGTATGAAGAATTTGACGACGAATTTCCCGGCCAAGCGGCTGCAGAACAACAAATGTGTCAAGGGATTACTGAAGGGCGTTGAGGGGTCGCGGTTTGGTACCAATAGGACTGACTTCTATTCATTGTTCGTTTCTATAGCTACGCTGCTTATCGAGCATGTGCTGCCGACATCTAACATTAGCAAGCTACGAAAAGCGATCGTGAAATTTGGTCGCGATGTGGACAGCAAATTGTCGAATGACGCCGCGGCAGTAAGTAGAGATGTAACGATGTACGTACGCTCGGTCGAAAAAGGAGTCAATGACAAGAAGCGACGCGCGGACAGGCATTCCGCGCTGCTTGGTCAAATCGCAAAGTACTTCAAGAAATAGTGGCGCGGGCGCATGCAGGGCGATCGCATGAATATTAACAATGTGGCGGCCGTCGCCGCGCGGGATGATGGCTGCCAAAAGGGTACCCGCGTAGAATGGCGGGGGCGTTCCGCACGGGTCCACAGTCCTAGTCGTTGTAGTCCACGAGAAATCAGAAGCTTAGTGCAATTGTGGCAGGGCGGATGCCTTAAAGTCATGAGATCTGCAGCGTTCATTGGTCTTGATCTAGCAGGGAAGGTCGACGGCAATCACTCGGGAATCGCGGTGCTCGTGGGTGATGTGCAGCAAGTTAAGTTAGGCGCGGTTTGCAAGGGGGTAGACTCACTGGCGGGAGTCGTGGATTTCATCCAGCGGCACGCCGTAGCGACGACAGTTGTTGCCGTGGACGCACCGTTGGTGGTACGTAACCGTAACGGGCAGCGGCTATGCGAGACTCTCATTAGCAGCACCTTTGGGAGATTCCACGCGTCGTGCCATACGACGAATCTCGGCAGGCCCTATGCGCGCACTGGCATGACGATCGTCGATGCGTTGGCGGGGTGTAATTTCGTGCATAAGTTTGACATCGCCAGTGCGCAACAAAGACATGGACGCTGGGTGTTCGAAGTGTATCCCCATCCAGCGATGATCCGACTATTCGGGCTGAAGCAAATCATCAAGTTCAAGAAGGGGACGGTGGCAGAGAAGCGCGTGGGTCTACATATATTGCGGGGGCACCTCAAGGAGTTGGAGGGGCTGGAGGACAACACATTGCTTCGGGAACTGTTGGGGCGAGATCTGGAGACATTAAAAGGGAAGCGGCTGAAGCAATACGAGGACACGTTAGACGCTTTGTTCTGCGCATACTTGGCCTGGCACTGTTGGCGCTGGGGGGCACAGCGGAACGAAGTTTTCGGGACGTTGGCGCACGGGTATATCGTCGTGCCGAAGCAGGCAGCGAGGCGCGGGCCCGATGGCTGACCTGTAAATTAAAAAAATGTGCAACCTCTTCGATCAATGTGCTCAGTCGGCAAACCGGCGGGCTCACACGCTCCTCGCGAGTGCCGACACTGACAGAAGGCTGCTGGGGGAGTTGCCGCCGCGAGTGATCGATCGGTACTCAGTGGGAATTCGACGAAGGCTGTGCGGGATGCGCGCGAGAGTTCGAATTCCGAGAAAGTACCATTGGCGTACAAATCACCGCGGGCGCCCTTACGTGGTCAGCGTCCTTCGGTCTGCCGCTTCAGGGGCAAAACCATGATCGGTCTTGTGGATCTGCGCCGATTCGCAGTTGCCCGATCTCTGTTTGCGCCTACTACGTTGCAAAAGGCCATAGAGCGGCTAGGCTTCGTTCAGGCTGATCCAATCCGGGCTCCCGCACGTGCGCAGGATCTGATTCTTCGTCACCGTGTTCGGGGCTATCAAGTTGCTGATCTTGAGTGCCGCTATTCGACACTCGCGATCGAAGAGGACTATTTCGTCAATTACGGCTTCTTGCCGAATGCACATGTAGCCCTCCTGCATCCGAGGACAGTCGTCGGTCGGCGGGACTCGCGTACTCGAAGACGAATCGCGGATTTACTCGCATACGCTCGTGATCGTGACGAAGTGCACCCCCGCGACGCCGCTACTCACTTCTCCCACGGTCGGGTGACAAACTACTGGGGCGGCGCGTCTCGCGCGACCACTCACCTCTTGGACCGAATGCACTACGAGGGGCTTCTGCGTGTGGCGCGCCGCGACAACGGCATGCGAGTGTACTCAGTGAGAAGAAGCGCGCTTTCGCTGCCGGGTGCGCCGAGCGTTCAAGCGCAAGCGGACGCACTGCTGCAGCTTGCCGTCCGGCTCTATGCGCCATTGCCTGCGGCTAGTCTCCGCCAGCTGGCGAGCATGCTTCGCCGCGCGTTGCCGCAATTGAACCAAGAGGTAAAGATCGTGGCGGACCGCGCTGATGATGTATTCGCGCGGGCGACTGTCGGTGGAAGAGTGTGGTACTGGCCGGCCGATGAAGTACCGGCAGATTACGCGATGGACTCGTGTCCGACTGCCCGCTTGCTGACGCCGTTCGACCCAATTGTCTGGGACCGGCGCCGCCTTGAGGAGTTGTGGGGATGGGTTTATCGGTTCGAGGCGTACGTGCCACCCTCCAAGCGCAAGCTGGGTTATTACGCGCTTCCGTTGTTGTGGCGCGATGACGTTATTGGTTGGGGACACCTGTCGGTCAAGGACGATCGATTGACTGCTGAGCTAGGATACTTACCCGGACGCAAGCCAAAAGAGCGGATCTTCAGCACCGAATTGAAGGCCGAGCTCGAACGCATTAAAGAATTCTTGCGGCTCAAATACGACCGCGTCCCCCGCTCGGTTTTTTTCAGACGATAGATGGCGTCATAGTTCTCATGTTGTATAGCGAGATCCGTGGCTCGGTATCGTGCCGCGCTGGTCGCTGCCATCTTGCACTCTCGCGCTAACCACACCGAGGCTCCGGTCCGGGACCGCCTGATCCGAACCATCATTGGAGCGGGCGGTCTCGTCCTGAAAGGAAACAATTGACCAGGCTTCATCGGGAGTCGGCAGCAGAGGCTCTCCGAAATCGGTGAGGTGGCAGGCAGGAGGAACCAGCTTCACCTGCATCCCCTTGTTCTTTTTCAGCTCCGCCCAGTTCATAATTCCGAAGTCCTTTGATGCATATAAGAGGTCGCAGAAATAGTCCGCGCGCCGTGGTGTAGCGCATTGCTTTATACGAAGCTTGTCCGACCGCTCAGGCTTTTCAACAGATTAGCATGAGGTAAAGTTCAGGATCGTGTGGGGCTTCCGAGGGGCTTTGGCTTTTGGTCCGGTAGACACAGAAAAAACCGCAATCAAGCGCTACTGTATATAGCTGTATAAAGGCGGGTCCGGCAATACTGTATGAGGGCAAATTCTTTTAGTATGTAAAGGGTTGTGCCTTTGAAAGGGTTCGTCGCTGATGCTGCAACTCGAGCGACTCGATCTGAAACTCAACGCCCGTCTGATAGGGAGTTAGCCATAAGTACCGCGACGGATGACGAGGATGTTGAGAAGTGGATCGAGGTGCGAGAACCGGCAATTTCGGTGCTGGAAGCGCAGCTTGCCGCAAGCACCGCGGATCGAGTGTTGGCTTGGCTGGAGACTCGCGCCGGGCGCCCGAAAGACTCACCCGCCGATACCGATCCGCAGGTGGAGAAATCCCTTCTCGCCAGAAACAATCCGCTGATCAGCTTGGGCCTCGCCCAGTACGGCATCGAAGACGACACCGTAAAGACGCTCTTCAATTCAACCGATCCGGCATATCGCCCGGCGCTTCGCCTCGCGGTGCTTTCAAATCAGGCTCTCGCAACCCACCAGGCGTATCACAGCGGCAATCTCGTTGAAGCGTTGATTGGTCACCGCCGCAACGCCAGTGAGTGGCTGCCGCAGTTGTCGAATGAAGAACTGCGGGCATTGTTCAAGAATCCGACGTTGGATGACAACTTCCTGATCGACTTTCTCGAGCAAAAGAAGAGTTGGCAGGAACTCGAAGAACGACGGCAGATATTCGTCCTAAGGGCGCTCGCCAAGAACCCACGGATGACGGCGCATTACGACAGCGCGCTCATGAACGGCTATGCCGAATACAAGCATAGCGCGGTCTTCAGCGCCGCTTGGCAGCTCGCGGAAACGGCTCCGGTGAAAATCCAGTGGTGCTGGGCGCTATATGAGCTTCTCCGGCATACGGCGGCGTCATCGATGATGAAAGAACCGCTGGCGGTGGCGAAACGGTGGTTTCCAGACCCCGCCGACGCAAAGGTGACCGCCGCGGAGGCATCAGCACTCGAATCCGGGTACTTGGGCGCCTTTGCCCAGCTGCGCGAGGAAATAGCGCGTCTCGCCGTACAAGGCTCAAGCGTCGGCGCCAAGCTCGATGTCCTGCTCACCCACGAGGACTTGCCCGTGCGCCTCGCCGCATGTCGCTACGGGTGCCTGACGGAGCCGCAAATTGCCGCCGCCGTGGCGCGCGATCCAAAATTTGTGTTTGGGGAAGTCGTACGAAACGAATGGTTGTGGTCCCGGGCGGCAACCCGGGAAATCCTCAAGACTGTGGCGTGGGAGCAGCCAGACCCGAAATCGTACATGGATGCTCCGAACATGTACCGGCACATGGAGGCCGAGTTCCGGCAGAAGCGGTCGGCTTGGTTTAAGGACGAGGACCAGGAGCCGGTCGATGAGGACACGCTGCCGGCCACGCGCGGGCAATTGAAGGAAGCGGTCACCGAACTGACCGGCAAGATTGATCTCACGTACCCCCACCTTGGCACGATTCAAACTATGGTCCTCACGCTTCTTTCTCGAAGCGGGTGGCTTCGGTGGGGCCTGGCCGCTGTGCTCGCACTCCTGCTGATCGAAGTCCTCATGAGCCATAGCCGATGACCTCAATAATCATGGACGATAACGCTAGGGAGTATCTCTGACATGATTTGGCCGTTCAGGAAGAAGGCGCCGAGTGATATCGACGTTTTTAAAGCCTTTGCTCGGGCGATATTCGACGAGGTGATAGCGGGCGACGACTACGCTGGGAAGGTATTCCGGGCGCAGTCCGCGCAGAACATTAGAGAGTTTTGGAGCGATAAGTGCAAAGACATCGAGAGCTGGTTGGGCAATGACCCCACCGCGCGCGCAAAGCACCTTCGCGAAAAATGGGCGCAGTGCGTGGAGTTTTTGGCTCTCGGACGCTTCTATACCAGTCTGCCCGACGATGAACGAGAACTCTTCGCGAAACATGGCCTGGAGAGTACGCGGGAAGAGCAAGACAAGTCTTACCTCCACCAACTGGCGATCCAGATGCTCGATGTTCGTATCTTGGAAGGGATGATCCGGCACGGCTGGGATGGCGACGAAGGGGCTCGGGATCACCTCTTCGAATTGGCACGGATTTTGGACGAGCAATGCACTGCGCAGTACCGGTTTTTGTTTGACCGCGCGCAAGCCAAGGCCCGAGGCGAAACAATCACCGACGCCAGAAGGGAGTCGGCAAAGACGGACATGATCCTGAAAGAAGCGTCGCGTCGCCGCCTAGCAGGGATTCCTTTCGACGACGAGAGCTGATCCGGTCGATTCCCTCGCGAAGGATCGAGCCAGCGAAATTACGGCTGATCTTTCCAAAAAGGGAGACTTACCCTCTGAGGTGGTGAAAACCCCGGTTGAAAGATCATCGCGGCGAAGCCATACACCTCCCAGTACTCCAGCCACACCACGGCGGCGCACGCGCTTTTTGCCACTGTGTTGAAGGCGTAGCGGAAGACATCCCCACGTGAGCCTACGGTACCTCCCAACGCTTCATCGGCAACAGCCCTCCACATACTGGCGTCCGTCGTCGGAACCACGTCATTTCCGTATGTGCGCTCGGCACCCACATACGTACTCCGGGGCACAATCTCGTTGGTCACATGATACGCGATGCCTCGAACCTGTTTGCGTAGCACCGCCAAGATGCGCGCCCCTTCCGGCCCGGTAGCCGAAGATGCAATCGTCGCGCCGGTTTGAGGTTCCTCTACTGGAGTGATCGTGCTCGCATCGCGCAGCCGCTGTTGTAGGCCACCGTATCCAGGCCGGTTTAGCCCGCGTCGAATTCGATCGCGTACTTTTGCCAGGGTGGGTGACCCTTCCAGTCCTGGAAAATCGAGAGCAACAAGAAATGAGAGCGCGTAATCATCGTCCTGATGAGTCCCCAAATTGCAGTGTTTGCAAGAAGGGACGGTAATCAAATCGGGAGGGTACGGCCGCTCGAAGAATGATTCGGGAGGAACATGCTCGCGCGTCGTTGCAGAAGCCGCACCGCAAAGCACGCATTTTTGAGAATCACCCATGATGCTGGCCGATAACGTGTGAACCCGGCCATCGTACTCCGCGTCACCAAGTCGGGGCGGGCCTCAGTTCTATCTTCGTAAATTCTTCGCCCCCGTCAAAGTTGGATACAACACGATCGTGTTGCTTTTACATTCCAATCGGGTTGCTTTTGCCAACAAGGAAATCTTTTTGGTCCCTAACCAAAACAGTGCACCGGTAGCGGGGTCCTACAGCTTGCACTCTTCTGGTTCGGGTGTCTCTCTGCTGCGTTTCGCGCCGGGGCGCCCACCCCTGGGACGGATCGCGGTCGGCGGGGGCTTGGGGATGGCTTATGGCCGCCTAGAGCAATCGGCAGGGCCGCTCGCTCCTTGGGGTAGGTGTCGCGGGCGTCCGGCGTGCCCGGAATCACGCTTTAAACGCCCAAATTAAGAAATCGCTTTTTGACAGAAATGGCGAGAGGGTAAGCTGGTGAAAAATGGGGGATTTGGGTCATCAGCGTAGTAACACCTCCTTGATCGAGAATGAGCCGCGCATGGCAGGGTGGTAGTAGTTGCCACTGTGACTGCTCCGGCGGCGCCGGATTCCGTGATTTGAGCGACGCGGGCAATTCGATGTCTAGTTCGCTGGTCATCATAGGAATTGTCCTTTCTGTGCTGCTTTCGGGTCAGCGGAAGGCGCGAATGCCCTTACGCATTCGCGCAGGGTGTTGACGTGTAAGTCGACGACCTTGCTGAGAGGCTCCTGGTAACCGCCTGCCAGGTTCCAGGCGATCGGTGTTTCACTGGCGCGGGCGGCGGCAAATACAATCTGGTCGCGTTCGATCATCTGGTCGGTCGTCAGTACGCCGCCTAGTGGATCGTCCACATGCACATCGGCGCCGGCCTGGTAGAGCACCAGATCAAAGGAGTCAAAGCGGGCAACCGTTTCGCGCAGGCGCTGCAGGTAGGCTCCGGCATCGGTTGGCTGATGAAACCAGCGACCGAAGGTTACGTTGCTGACCGTGCCGGTCAGGTCTAGGCGTTCGAGAATCTGATCGGTCCCATCGCCATAGTGCATGTCGCAGTCCAGGATTAGCACGCGTCGTGCGGTTTCTTCCGCGAGCACTTTCCGGGCCGTGATTACGAGACCATTAAACGTGCAGTATCCACCCGCCGAGTCGTAGTGAGCGTGATGAAAGCCACTGACCGGTGCGCAGGCGCAGCCGCCGTGCAGCGCCGCGCGGGCGGCCGCCATCATCGCACCGGTTGTGGAGGGCAGGGAGCGGGCGACATCCCGCGAGGTATTACCAAAGCCGTTGGATACCTTGCCGCCCAGCACGCCCCGCACATAGGCGGGATCATGCGCGAGGCGCAGGTCCATCTCCGAGGCCGGTGAAATGTCGCTCACAGTGATGGGCAGCCCTGCGTGTTTCCAGGCGCTTACCACATGCCGGGGTTTGCCCGCGCTCGGGCTAAACGAACCCGACTCGGCGAGCAAGTGCTCGGAATAAAACACCGGAATGCTGTGTAAACCCTGTCTCATCGCCGCCTTCGTCCGGTTCGGCCCGTAGGCCCCGGCGCAGAGTGTAGTGCCACGTAACGACAAGATGGCGTCGCGGAGCGTTAAGCGTACTGAGCAGCGGCAATTCTTAGTCACGCCGCCACGTTCTTCTTGCAAGCCCGACAGCTGCAGTACTCAGATGTTTGAGCGGCATTCGTAGACCTCCGCGACGCACCGCGACGCATTCTGCCGGGGAGATGGTATAACCTTTGACACCGGCCAAGGATAGGAACGAAAAAGCGGTGCAACGGATTCGGTTCGGGCTGACTCTCGATGGCGAGCGCGGTTGGCACGTGCGAGACGCATTGGGCGACTCGACGGTCGGTCCGCTTGGCTTTCTCACGCTCCTTGAAACGCAGGTGGGCCTGACGCGTGCCGCGCCTTCGCAGGCGCAGCGTATCGTTGAGATGCGCGAGTGCCTGCACATCGCGCACATTGGTTCACGCTTTTACGAGAAGAGCTTCGAGGCCGATGAATTGGGCACCTCCGCCACGATCCTCAAGTGGTGTGATCTGTGGTACGAGCACGGCTGGGATGGCTCGGCGGCGCCCGGGGCGAGTGCGCGCTTGCGAGACATGTCAGCCATTGATGAACTGGCGCGCACGCGTGTATCTCCAGGGACCGGGCGGCGGCTCAATGAGATTGCGGCGATGCTGGCGCATCGGCGGCCGCAGATTGAGTCGATCGAACTCTTGAATCCGCTCGAAGAGTTTTCAATCACCTGGCGGCGGGTACTCGCACGCTTGCCAGCGAAGCCAGCCCAGACAACGACCTCCACCCCTGCCGGGCGCGAGGGCTCGATGCTTCACACCTTGCAGGGCGCTCTCCTTAAGTCGAATGAATATCGTACAGATGGAAAAATCCCATGGCGCGACGATGGGAGTATTTGCATTGTGCGCGCAGAGTCGACGCTGGCTGCGGCACAGTGGCTGGCAACGCAAGTGCGCTTCGCCCCCAGTGCCGATCGCGTGCTCGTGGTCGAGCACTCTGGTGCCACAGTTGACGCGGCCCTGGCCGCGATGGATCAGCCGTTGCTGGGTTCCTCGGAAGCTTCCACATTCCGACCCACATTACAGCTCTTGCCCCTCGTCATGCGCCTTGTCTGGGAGCCACTCGACTTTAAAGCGCTGATGCAATTCTTGACCCATTCGGTCGGACCGATCCGAGGCTTTGCGCGCCGTACACTCGCCGAGAAAATGGCGTCCACTCCGGGAATCGGAGGCGAGGCTTGGCTGCGGGCCATTCGAAAAATCGAGTCCCATTACCAAACCGAGGGTGCCGCGGTACGAGCCGAGATTCAATTCTGGCTTGAGGCCCCGCGCTTCGCGGCTGCAGAGCAAGTACCGATCGAATTCGTTGCTTCGCGCGCGACACGCCTGGCGGAGTTGTTCCGAAATGGGATGGCAGATCAAGATGCGCTGCGCTGTGCCGCCTGGGCAGCGGGTTACCAGCAGGCCGCCGCACTCGATCAAGCGTTAAAAACCCTACAGCAGCAGGGCGTGCAGCGCGTCGGTCCCGAGGCGCTCGACCGATTGCTCAGTCAGGCGATGGCTTTTGGATGTGACAATCCGCTGTTACGCGCTGAAGCGCGGGCGTGTTGCTGCGTGCGCACGCCGAGCGCAGTGATTGAAGCCTTCGACGAGGTGTGTTGGTGGCACATGAGCATCATCCCTCTGGCTCAACAGTATCCTTGGTCGCCGCGTGAGTTGCAGCAACTGCGCGATCAAGGCGTCGACCTGCCCGATACGAGTGTGGTGCTAGAACGCCAGGCCCGCGGTTGGCTTAATCCGGTCCTAGCAGCGCGTGACCGATTGACGCTGATGCTGCCGCGCTCCGGTGAGGAAGCACACCCCGCCTGGCTGATGCTTTCGTCTCTCATTGATCATCCTGGGATTGTTGACGTCGAAAGCGTGCTCAATGGTCCCTCCACGACCGAAGGTATGGTGCCAGTGCCCCACCGCCCGTTGCCGCTATTACGACGCTGGTGGCAGGTTCCGGCTGGAGCCATCCATGGTTGGGAGCGCTCCGCCTCCTACTCGAGCCTGGAACAGTTCTTCCATAATCCGTACCAATGGGCCTTAAATTATCCTGCACAGCTGAAGCCCTCCGCATTGCTCGACGTCCCGGGGGACTTTCAGCTACTGGGTAGCCTTGCGCACCGGATGGTTGAGCAACTCTATCGGCAAGCCGGCGCGATCACCTGGCCTCTCGAGCGCGTTCGTCAATGGTTCGATCAGGCGGTTGAGCGCATTGTGCGTGAAGAAGGCGCGGTACTCTTGATGAGCGGTCGTCGCGCCGATTTAGAAGCGTTTCGACTGCGGTTCCGTCGCTCGCTCACGGAACTGCACGAGATTCTGCAGTCGGCCGGCACAACATCGATTGAGCCGGAAAAGTCATTGGAAGGCGATACGCCGTTGGGGTCGTTGCGCGGTAGCAGCGATTTGCTCATAACCCTGACCGACGGCCGTCAAGCGATTATCGACTTGAAGTGGGCTGGAAACAAAAAGTATCGACAAAAATTGAATGCCCAAACGCACATTCAGCTTGCCATTTATGCGCGGCTGGTGGAGCGAAACACGTCTTCCTGGCCGGCCGTCGCGTACTTCATTTTACGTGAGCCCGAGTTGTTGACCACGGCGGACAATGTATTTCCCGGAGTGAACCCCATCACCATTGGCGGAGGATCCACTTCGTTATTGTGGGAGCGTCTCTCAAGCACATGGCAATGGAGGCGGGATCAGATCGAAGCGGGCTCCCTGGAACTGGTGATGGTGGGATCGGAGCCTACCGACCGATCTGTCCCGCCCGGTGGCGCGCTACCCATCGAAGCGTTGGATCCACGCTATAACCCGTTTGTGCATCTGGCGGGCTGGGGCGCAGACGCATGAGCAAGACGCTTCGCTTTATCAGCGCGGGCGCTGGCAGCGGCAAGACCTTCCGCCTGACCGAGATACTGCATCAAATGCTCGAGGACGGCAGGGTACGCCCCTCTGGCATTCTCGCCACGACCTTTACGAACAAGGCCGCCGCGGAGCTGCGCGAGCGAATCCGATCGAACTTAATCCGTCAACGACAGTTCACGCTCGCCACGGCCATTGGTCAAGCGCGCATTGGCACCGTTAATAGCGTGTGCGGCAATTTGCTCGCACGCTTTGCGTTTGAGGCGGGGATGCCGCTCGAACAACGTGTGCTTGATGAGTCTCGCGCCGCGCAGATTTTGAATGAGGCCATTGATGAAGTCATTGAGGGCAAGACGCTGACCGATCTACTGACGGTGGCGCGGCGGTTATGTCTGGATCAGGTGGGATTCGGCGATGGGGGGGATCCCTGGAAGGTGGCGTTGCGCGCCATTGTCGGTCAGGCGCGCGCTAACGCCATTCTCCCAGAACAGTTACGGACCTTTGGAGAACGGAACGCCGATCAGTTGCTTGGGTTCTTCCCGACACCGACGACGCGTGATCTTGACGCGGCGCTTCGACTGGCGATCGAAGCCGCGCTTCCTGTGATCCGTCAGGCCGCAAGCACAAACGGCAAGAAGAACACCGGGGAGTATTTGAAACAGCTGGAAGCGTTGGCGCGATCGCTTCGAAATGGCGATTTTCATTGGGCGCAATGGCCTCGGTTGGCCAATTGCGAGCCGGAGGCCAAGCTGCGCGCAGCGGTACAAGCGGTGAAAGATGCGGCCAGCGAACACGCACAACATCCACTCTTGCATCAGGATCTGCGAGGCTACTTGGTAATGTTGTTTTCCTTGGCGGCCGACGTGCTGGAGAACTATCGGGCGCGTAAGCGCCAACTCGGCGCCGTCGACTTTACCGATCAAGAATCGGAGTTGCTGAAGATTCTGGATCTGCCTGATGTCGCCGACACCCTCACGGCTGAGCTAGACCTTCTTATGGTGGATGAGTTTCAAGATACGAGTCCCATCCAACTGGCACTGTTTCTCAAGCTTGCGCAGTGCGCCAAGCATGTCGTCTGGGTGGGGGATGTGAAGCAGGCCATCTACGGATTTCGAGGTGGTGATGCCACATTGATGGCGGCCGTCGTGAGCAGCTTGCCGGCACTCAAGGCCGAGAAGGAAGCTTTGCAGGATTCGTGGCGCTCGCGCCCCGCGCTTGTGCGTTTTGTGAATGAGGTATTCGGCGATGTGTTTGAGGGCCTCACGCCTTCCGATGTTCAACTACAACCGAAGCGAGAGGACTTCGAGGGAACAAGCGCTGTTGAAGACTGGTTGCTCGAGGGCAACAGCGATGATCAGTACCACGGTATTGCGGCAGGGATAGCGGTTCTTTTGCAGAGCGGGGTGCAGATCATTGAGCGCGATTCGGGGGAACGACGCGCAATCCGATTGGGCGACGTTGCCGTTCTGGCACGCTCGAACAAGACCGTCAATGCGATCGCAGGAGTGCTGCAGGCGCAGCGAATCATGGCATCGACCGAGCAGCCGGGACTCCTTAACCGTCCGGAGATTGTCCTGGCGCTGGCCTGCCTGCGCCGATTGAACGATGAACGCGACACCATCGCGACTGCCGAGATTGTCTCTCTTTCCGAATGCGAAGACCCTGATATGTGGCTTAGCGAGCGCTTCACATGGCTCGATAGCCAGGCGCCGGTGTCAGCCTGGCGGGAGGAGGGCGGCGCCGTACATCCGATCTTTACGGCGATTCAGGCCTTACGCGAACAACGATCCCAATTGTCGCCGCAGGAAGCTGTGCAATTGCTCGTGGCTCGCTGTGACCTCATCCGGCGCGTGCTGCAGTGGCAGCAATCCCCTGAGCGAGCACGCTTGCGGCTGGCCAACTTAGAGCGACTGACCGAGTTAGCGGCCGAGTACGAGGATGATTGCCGATCTACCCACGAGGCGGCAACGCTCTCGGGCTTTTTACTGTGGCTGAAGGATCTCACTGAGACTGCAACCGATACGATGCCCCAGCCGGCGATCAACGCCGTGCAGGTCATGACTCACCATGCTGCCAAGGGATTGGAGTGGCCGGTCGTGGTGCTGATGGATCTCGCGTGCGATGTGAAGGACTCGATCTGGGATGCCGTGCGGGCGGAATCCCTTGGCGCATTTAATGTCAACGATCCGCTGAAGGATCGGTGGGTGCGGTATTGGCCGTGGCCCTATGGTGCGCAGTCCAAAGTTCCGGTTGCGGATGATGTTGAGGCGTCTGCCGCCGGTCAGGCCGTCCGCGCTGCGGCAATCGAGGAGCACAAGCGTCTCCTCTATGTGAGCATGACCCGCGCTCGGGATCTCTTGGTGCTAGCGCGCCAGGCGAAGAAGCCTGACGGGGAGTGGATGGGAACCGCCGGACTAGCCGACTATCTGCCGGGTGACGGCGAACAAACCATGGTGCTGAGCGATGGCACCGCGGTGCCGTTTCAAAGACGGCACCTTACACCCACGAGCGCCGATCTCCACGTCGCCGCACCCGGGGCTGATCTCCGGTGGTTCTCCCCGACCGAACAACGAACGGCGAAATTGCCGCTCACCGTGAGCCCGTCCACGTCGACGGCCGCGCGCGCCAGGGTAGCGGAAACCGTTCGTCTGGGATCGCGCATTGTGGTGAACCGCAATTTAGATCCTGCCGCCGTAGGAGAAGCCGTTCACGCCTGTCTCGCCGCCGAGCTCGTTGCGCCCGACCAGCCGCTGGGAGAGAGGGAGGTGCAGGCCATCCTCGCGCGTATGGGTGTCGCCGCGGCCGTCGAACCGGGTGCACTGGTTAAACAACTTACGGCCGTTCGCCAGTGGATTGCGGAGCGTTGGCCGGGGACTCAACCAGCGATCGAGGTTCCCATCCTGCACGTGCTCGGGAACGGTCAGCGTGTCAGCGGACGCATTGACCTTCTGATTCGTAGCGCCGCAGGCTGGATTCTTTTCGATCACAAGGCCAGTGCTCAGGGTGGCGCGCAGTGGGACGCCCTTGCTGGGAAGCATGCGGGGCAGCTCGCTGCCTATAGCGAAGCTATTGAGGCCGTGACAGGTGTGCCCGTCAAGGAAACCTGGCTGGTGTTGCCGGTGGCCGGGGCAGCGTTGAGGGTTGAAGCGAGGCTAGACCAATTAAACTCCACTTGAACATCCAACAATGCCAACGTGGTCCCTGCCTCATTGTTGGAGATGAGTGAGCTTGACTACTGATTTCTCGGCTATCGCCAATCTGTTAGCGGAACATCCGGATTATCGCGTATTGCGGCGCCTTGATCCGTCGTACGCCGGCGGGCCCAAGCTCGGCACGGGCACTGTGCGGCGTGCCGCAATTGTGGATGTCGAGACCACAGGGATGGACCCTGAAGTCGATCGAGTGATCGAGTTGGGGATCGTGGTCTTCGCGTACGCGGCCGAGACCGGGCAGGTTGGATCGGTCGTCGGGGAATTCAGCGGCTTTGAGGATCCAGGGCGGCCAATTCCTTCGGAGGTCACCGCCATTCAGGGCATCACGAATGAGATGGTGAAGGGCCAGCAGCTTGATGAGTCGGCGATTGGCGAGTTGCTTAAAGGCGTTGGAGTCGTCATTGCGCATAATGCTGAGTTTGACCGGCGATTTCTCGAGGCTCGGCTACCGCTGTTTGCAGCGCTTCCGTGGGGATGTTCCATTCGTGACATACCATGGAAGGCTCACGGAACCAGCAGCTCGGCGCTGGAATTCCTGGCCTACCGGGCCGGATTTTTCTGTGAGGCACACCGCGCGGAGATCGACTGCCGCACGGTACTTGCCGTGTTGGCGCAGCCTCTCGGGTCAACAGGCCAGTCGGCGATGGGAGCGCTGCTTGAGCATGCCAGGGCACACTCCTTTCGAATTGCCGCTCTGAATTCTCCCTTCGAATCCAAAGGCGCTTTGAAGGACCGCGGCTACCGATGGAATCCGGAGGCCAAAGTGTGGGTCCGGGAGATCGTGGCGGCGGACCGGGCGACGGAGTTTGAGTGGCTTAAGGCCGAGATCTATGGTGGGCGCAGCGCCGAGGTCGAGTTGGAAACCGTGGATGCCCGACTGCGCTATTCGCAACGGCAAGGGAAGAAGGAGAGGGTGCTAGTGTGACTAAAGATGTACGTAGATCATTGCCTCTGCCGGACGGGTATATTGTGGGTTCCCAAGGAACTGTCGGATCGAAGCATTGACGTGAGGGCATCTTAAAGATGCACGGTCTCCAAAAAGACCAAGATGTGGGGCTCGTGTTGAAGGCGATGGCCTTCGCGGCCGTGAAGCATCGAGATCAGCGACGCAAGGACGCGGATGCCTCCCCGTATATTAATCACCCGATTGCTCTGGCGGACGTCCTCTGGCACGAAGGAGGTGTTCGGGATACCGCGGTTGTCGCCGCGGCGCTGCTCCACGATACGATCGAGGATACGAAGACAACCGCAGCTGAGCTGCGACGCCGGTTTGGAGCGAAAATCGCCGGCATCGTTCGCGAAGTGACGGATGATAAGAGACTGCCGAAGGAGCGGCGCAAGGAATTGCAGATCGAGCACGCGGCACATATCTCGAAGAGCGCGAAGCTCGTGAAGGTAGCGGACAAGATTTGTAACCTGCGCGATATTCTAGAATCGCCGCCCAAGGACTGGCTTGTTGAGCGGCAGCAGGAATATTTTGAATGGGCCAAGAGAGTGATCGACCCGATGCGCGGAGTGAATCCAAAGCTCAAAAGACGGTTTGATCAGCTGTATAGGAAGAGGCCTCGGTGATCCGTTACATGTACATCTACGACGGCCGGTCTAGCGGCAGCCCTCTTTGCCGTGGTGATCGTCACACCAGTGTGCCTCGCGGTTCCCGTCGCGATCGATTCTATTGCCGTTCTCGTAGCTATTGGCAATGAACCGGCTTCTCATCGCACTCGGAACCGTATTCGTCGTCGCCGGCGCATGCTGGCCGTGGCTCAAGAAGATGCCCTTGTTCCATCTGCCCGGCGATGTGGTCATCGACCGTCCGGGTTTCAAGTTCATGTTTCCGATCACGACCATGCTGATCGTGAGTGTGGTGCTGTCGATTTTGGCGTGGCTGCTACGGCGCTGAATCGTGCTGCGATGCGGGCGTTACGTGATCGGCAGAAGCTGAAAGAGGTGCGGGGGTATGGCGATCGACGCGGTTACGATTAATTGAGCGCCGGTATTGACGTTGTGGGCAGCCATCGTTGCGGAGCGGTTGGGATTCACTCATGACGATGCGCTGACACTGGGGCGAGCGGTGGCCGGGCTCAATGCTTATTCAAAGGGGAGGGCGCTCGGGATCTTTAAGCCGACGCCGAAGGACGGCGCATGAGTCGCCACGCACGACGGCGCTGTATGATCGGCGTGATGATGAAGCGGCGGTGGATGAGGTGGAGAGGATATTGATCTAATTAAGCACAATGACCGTTTTTCAACCCGTGAAAGATCGTTCGCGTTAAACGTACCTAAGTGCTACTGACCAATCGGCGATGTTCTGAGCGTCCTTTGTTACACCCTTGGCACACTTGCGGCTCACGACCCAACCAAAATGGCCTGGATGGAACACCGGAATTAAATGCGCACCATTGGTCAACCGCGGCGCTTCCTGCTGCGCGACGCGATTCACAAAGCTGTTGAAGCTGCCCTTGATACCTGGTTGACCATCTGCCTTTAGTAACGCATTGGTAACGCTCATGCCCATGGCGATGACGACCTTCGGCTTGTGAAGCTCGATACGGGGCAGCGCAAACTCACGTGCATAATCCAAGAACACTCTTGGCTTGAGCGTAACGGACATTGCGTTTTTCTTGTCGCAGGACCGTTTGCGTTTGAAGTCCAAGATTAGATTAGTGACGAAAACCGTATGCGCAGAGAACTTTGGCGATGCAAGGATCTTTGTCAGATTATTGCCAAATTTGTCAGTGTTCGCACGACGTCCTTCCGGGTAATCGAAATACTTAACAGCGGTATCGAAGTCGGCCCAGTCTTGGCCAAATGCCCATATCGGACTCGTGATAAGTGTCATGTCGTCGAGCAAATCCAACGCCTGGGGCTGCAGCTCGCTGCGCGCCTTAATGAGAGCCGGGTCACGATGAATGTTGTGTAAGCCATGCTTTTCGTAAAGAAGCGAGTTTTCATGCTTAATTCGTAGATCGTTGTCATTCATACAAACCGCCGCAGAATATGCCCACTGTGTGAGAAATTATTGCCAAAGGATGCCTCTCAATGGGCGGATGCCGATATGGAGCGCATCCAAACAAGCGGGGACTGAACAATGCCCACAGGCCGGTCATTCGTGTGCCTCATTCATGGATCACACGGAGTTATACCATCGCGCGGTGCCGCGGGTGTAAAGAAGCTTTGAGTTCATGATCGTTTTCCGTCTGGTTCGGGCGGAATTGCCCGGTGACGGAGGCATCAGCGGAGGGCTGCCAGGCCCGAAGCCCCACAGCGCAGCGCAGCCGTCTAGGCTGGCGCAGCCACTCCGGCGAGTAAAGGAACGAGCGGAGCGAGTGAGCAACGGAGCGCCTTGACGGCGAGAACGGTGTGGTACGGTCAAAAGGAACAGGGCAAGTACGCACTCCCCACCTCCCCACCTCCCCGCGGCACGCGTAACGCGCATGTTGAACGAAATCGTCATCGAAGAGCAGCTCTACGCCATGGGTTGGCCGCGCCCTGCGGCCATTTAAAGCAAGCTTACTTTGTCTCGGGAGGGCGCCGTCTCGACCGGTGTTTCGGATCGCCGTACAGAGTAGCCGAGTAAGCGGCTGAACCTGTGTCGATTAGAAACACTTCCCTGAAAGCATGGTGTACTTCCGCGTGGGTCACCCGCTTTATAGCCTCGTCCCATTCATCTTCAAGCGTTACGCCGTTCAGCACGCAATAGACAATTAGCACTGTTTCCCGGGCGTAGCCCTTTTCGCTCTTGCTCTTAAGCCGATGAATTATCTGAATCGCCAAGTCAGTCTCACGATCGTCGTTCGTATTGACGTAAGCCGTGGAGACGATAGCCCGAGTTTTCCTATTCCGTGCAATCCCTTTAACGCCGAAGGCGTGGCCCTGTTCGTGTAGGAGCTGGCGCGCGAGGTACTCATTTTGGTGAACGGACGTTGTAACTTCAACTACAATCTTTCTCGGGACGCAGCCTTTCTCGACGAACGCCCCAGAGGACAGCAGGATGGCGTCGTATGGCTGCGATCCGCTCAACCAACGAACTTTGATTCGACGGCCTTCGCGGTAGCGTGCTTGTACGTAACGAGCTAAAGGTATGAGTTCTTCGAGTAAGCGCTTTTCCAGCTTCGTCGGCCGCAGTCGAAGATTCGCAATGCCATCGACACCGGCTCTCGTTTGGCTGAACAGCTGATAAACCTTATGGCAAAAAGTGTGGCCATCCAGGAGCCGGCCGTCGAATGTTGAGAGATCCAGTTTCTGTTTTAGTGGCATGGCAACGATCTGTTTGTCGGAGTTAGTTGGAAATCGCAACGCCGCAGTGTATCTAGCCAGTGACAATTACGGGCTGGCAAGATACCCGTACGATGCTGATCTTTCTTTGCCTTTGTCGGCGGCGGCGTACCGTTCCAAATTCTCTGCTGCAACACGGCGTTGGGCACATTGCGCCGCCGCGTCTGAGGGCGTATTGCAATGTTTACCCAGCGAATGGCAGGAGAGAAAGAGCATCTCGGGCAGTTTGCGAGGAATAGCTGGTCAAGGGGTGGGGTGCGATCGCCGCGTCACGGGCTTTATAGGCGGTCGATTTTCGGCGGAGCCGATGCAAATCCTGACAAAGCGCCTGAGCAGTGGGCTTTAGCGTGCACCTTCGGACTTGCGTCGACGCCGCCGTGGCGCGGGCTTCCGCTCGGTCACGGAGAACATCGATACCACAACGGCGCCCGGACGCATGATGATGCAGATGGTCGGCTCTTTTGCTGAGTTCGAACGCGAGATGATTCGTGAGCGCACCTACGCCGGCATCGTCGCCGCCCGCGCCGAAGGCCGAATCGGCGGCCGCCGCAGAAAACTCAATCCCGCCAAACGCCGAGAAATTGCCCAGAGCGTCGTCTCCGGCCGCAAGTCCGCAGCGGAGATGGCTCGTCTCTATGACATCAGCCAGCCCACAGTCTCGCGCATCGTCTCAGAGTATCGCGTCAAAAAAGGACTATGACCGTCGGAAAGAAGGTCGGGCCATCCAACAAACATGTGATAGAAAATAACGCTGATTTCCAAGTCGATAATCTGCATCGATTACATCTCGACGGGCCTTAACGTGCTTTACTGTACTATTAATGTTCCCACTCCCTTATGCCACCAATTTGAGGGTCGCTATGGCTATCACGCTTCGACGGCAGCTGAATGACGACGAGAAGCAGAGCGTCCTGAAAATTCATGGGCGAAAATGTTTTGCCACGGGACATCCCATTCCCGATGGCCAAGTAGTGCATTTCGATCACATCCGTGCCTTCACGAGTGGGGGAGTGACAGAACTCGACAACATCGCGCCGATGTGCGAGACGCACAACAAGGCTAAGGGTGCGCTGCCACTTGAGGACTTCCGCGTCAGGATTCGACTCCAAGACTTCTTCTCCCATGGCGATGCCGTCACGTTGAAGCACCTGTTGGCTTATATGAAGAAGTCTGGCGACATTACGGGATACGGCCAGACTGTGGTCGTAAATGAGGAGCAGGGAGATCACACCGTCACGCTGGAGGCTGGAAACGCGGCCTACAGCTATGACCTTTACACCTGCCCTACAACCGGCTGGAAATATTTTTACGCGACCCTGCCAGTTGCCCTGTTCGATAGTGATGACGATGAGGAACACAACGTCGGGCTACAACCACGCTTCCTCATATTTGACAAAGTGTTTGAACTGTATCGGCACTTCCAGCGGCATCCGGTATTGCAGCCTTCAATCGGTCGCGTGAGCGACAATCGCGTTCTTTTGTTCGACGGCCAGCACAAAGTAGCGGCCTTATTATGGACCGGACGGCGAGAATTTGAGTGCAAAATCTACCTCGCGCCCGACATCCGGCTGCTCAACGAAACGAACATCGCCGCGCACGACAAGTTCTCACAGACGCGGTTCTATGCGTCGATCATGGTGCTCAAGCTAGGAACGGAGTTTGGTCTTGACTTCGAGCGGTACAAGAACCTCGAAGATAGCTCGACCAAGAGCGAGGCCGGATTCATGCGGTTCCTAGAACGGGAACAAGCCTTGACCAAGGCCGAACGCAACAAAAGGTTCCGCAGTTATCTCTACAACTCCGTGCTTGAACATAAGGACAATGCCTTGGCTCGCTACGTCTCCACGGGCAATAGAAGCACCGACGACAAGCCTCTGACAGTGGACATGTTGAACAAGTCGCTGTTCGCCTGCTTTCTCTACAGCGAGCCGGTCGAAGACAACATGACAACCGACGCATACAAGCGCGACGACGAGATAGAGAATAACGTGCAGTTAATGAAGATGCTCTATGACCTCGCGCTCCACGGCTATAACCCGAAGGCGGGGCCGAATGATGGCAACCAACGCCGACTTCTTCGCCTGTTCCGATCCAAGTCAATCATGTCATGGTCGGAACTCGTGCGCGATGCCATTTGCGGCAAGCTTGATCTTCAAGATGCGGAAGATCGCGCACGACCTTTCTATCGGTCGCTGAAGCCCGAACAAGTCACGATCATACGCAGCGTGATCGAGCGGTTGGTGAACTCCAAAGTCTGGTCTGCGCCTGCGGGCGATGACGTGGATCGCGTTCTGGCGGATAACAAGAGCGCGGTAAAAGATTGGCTAAAACAACACGGCCTTAGCACGGGCTACCTTATGGGCGCGCCCGAATGACGGTGCAACGGTGTTGTCAGGAGAGCACGTGAGTGCCGGATCTGTGCATAAACTCAATATTCTGGAACACGCCGACGTTTTCTTTCCTGAGTCGTTTCTGAACGGCGCATGCGTGAGTCTCGTTCTGCGCGCCGGCCTGTTGAAGTAGGCGCTAAGCCATGTCTCAGAAGAATCCAAACCAATGAACTGGGCCGAACTGAAGAAGAACAAGGGTGCCCAGGTGAAGTTGGCTCCACCTGTGTGTCACCTCAACGATTTCGGCGAATCCCTGCTGCCGACTCCGGATGAGACCTGGGTTATTGTTTCTATTCAAGATGATACGGTGCTCTTATCTGCGCCGTCCGGACACAGTATCCGTCTGGCAAAAGAGCACATCTGTAATTCGGTGCCTGGCAGTCCGAGAGATGATCAAGCGAATGATCCCAATTTCCTGCGGTTGCTGGTGCAGGTGTTCATTGGGGGCGACGACACCTGGGTACGGCCAAACAGTAAGCCAGGCGCGCCGGTAGAGCCGCCCGTCGACCTGGCGCGAAAAGCGCGAGCAATTGCGGTTCCGGACCTGGAGCGGGCCTTTAGACGGCAGATCCAGATCCTGGATCGCGTACTCGTCAATTTCGCAAACTTCATACATGGCCGTACACCCAACCCTTCTGACACTTGGGAAACCCTCCGGCCCTTTAAGTCGGCTCTGCGAACCCCGATCCCCGCTGAGTTGACAGCGAAGGACAGTGAGCTGCTTGCGGAGTTCTACGCATCCGTAAGAGAGGTGGACGACCTCCTGGAGGCGTGGATCACGACAGGAGAAGACCACAACAACTACAACATCTGGAATGTCCTCATGCATAAGGCCCAGCACAGCCTGCGCATTGGCGCCTCAATAGTTCGGGAGTTCTGCCCATCGCGCCAGTACGATGCCTGCAGTCCTGCGAGCGGTACGCTGGTATCAAATGCCGATCGCGTACTGACTGCATCCGATGCCGCTAGAACATGGGCGCTCAATACCCCGGACCTTCCCGCACGCCTAACGCAAATTGGAGCGTTGCCCCTTTCACCGCCGGCCAGGACAGCTAGTCCTGCGAACCCTCAGCCGCCAACGCCTCTCAACACTTCGGACCCATTGGCAGTTTACCAACGCGCTCGGGAGGTTGCGCGCAGTGGCGATGTATTTGCATGGCGCAACTTGTTCAGCACATGTCGTGATCAGCTTGGTCCGAAGTTATCGAATTGGCTAACCAAATACCTCAACCAGATGCCGACCGGTGAGCAGTTGGTGCCACAGTCCATGGAGGGTATCGAGTTGTATGCCCCGCTCATAGCTATCGGCTTGGGCGGGCTTGCCTCGATGACGCCTCAGTACAAGGATCAGTCAGCCGTTTTTGATGAAGTTCTGCATCCTCCCAATTGGCAGCGCGCTGGTCTGGTTGTCCGACTAGAGCTTCCAATGAGTGCCGCGTTCATCTTCCAGGCGTTGCATGGCACACTTTGCCTGTACATCGAGGATGTTTCGACCGCTTTCCGATTGGCTCGCCTTCGCACGCAAAGTCCACTGAGCCGAGAGCCCATCCCGCTTTGGGCCCGCCACGACGTTGTTATGTGGCCGCACGCTTTAGGTCACTCCGCGGATCTAGCCTGGAAGACAATCTCCACGCTGCCCGAGCGCTGGCCTTGGGTTTCCAGTGTCTTTGGCAATTTGCGCGATTACCAGACCGCACTGGTTGCTTATTACATCGCGCTGAACACACTGGAGTTTCTGGAATTCCTTGCTGGCGGCCATAAAGTGCCAGATAACCCGGCGCAGTTGCGGTGCGATATTCCGCCGGTATTCGAGGTCATGTCTGATGAAATCAAACGCGGGGCCTATCGCACTCTACTTAAGACCCGAGAGGATTTTAAAAGTTTTGCTGATGAACTGAAGCTCGACCAGAATCTAATTCGTAGTCAATGGCCGGGTTGGGTCGATGCCCAAAAGCACAGCTTGCGCCAGCTATATCCATTCGCGATGACGGGACTTACGCAAGAAGAATTGATCCCGGAAGTTTTCGGGAAATGATTCTTCGTTGAGTCGGACACGCGCTACTTGCGCGATTGCCGAGCATGTATCGACAATTCTTTCGCCTTGAGAGCTATGCCGCCTTTGGCCTTCGGCGTTCTTCCAACACGCGCGACCCGGCCTCTTCGATCGTAGATGACATAGACCCCTCGGCGCTTCGAGGCCTTCAGCCCCGCCGGATAGCGCGGAAACACTTGGCCCGGCGCGCCGATAAGCTCGTTGAAAAGCGCCTCGACCGCTCGCCGTTCGCTCTGCTCTTTCTTCATCGCCTCGACCCTCGCCCAGCTCGATTACCATCACACTGTCGATTCCCTCGCGCACCATGATTCCGTTCGCGCCGACTCCCTGCGACCGCTCGTTGACGGTCTTTCCCATCACTGCCTCTTTCCGGTGATCCCTACTACGGACGGGGCGAAGTCACTTTAGACGCCGCCGCTTGCTGTCAATGACGCTTTGTGGTCCCCCCTGAAGGTCGCCCCCAAAAAGCTATGACAGCGGCGCTCTAAGCGCCGTCTGGCCGTGCCTTCTTTCGCCCCCGCCGTGGGGGTCACTTGAAACGAAAGAAGCAGTTATGACCAAAACACCGAACACAACCGACTTGGCGCAATTTACCGGCAGCGAGAACTGGTATCGCCACGCGATCAACCGCGCGGTGCTTTTCACCGACGGCGCCAAATACGTCGCCGATCAGGCGGGGGCGTACTGGCTCCTTGACGAAATCGCGATCATTCAGCCCCACAACGCGCGCGTCGCCGCAGAAGGCTTTCAGGTCTGGAAGCTCGCGGTGAACGCCGATCAAACCGGCGTGCTGACTTGCGAGGACGGCAACGACAACGTGGTCTACACCAAGGAGATTGAATACACCGACTTCCCGCTTGACGGCATCACGCTCTACTTCACCAACAACACCATCCTGTTGCCGCGCGAGTACTGACCGCTTTGCCCCGCCCCGGCATCTCCGGCGGGGCTTTTCCGGTGCACAAGGGGTACTTTTTCCCAGATCTATTCTTTGCACATTGGTTGGGTCCAATCCCTCCCGATCATCCCTTTGAACTTAAGGACCAAAGCGGCTTCCTATCAAATGCCACCGAAGGATGCAACCGATCGCCGAGTTGTCAGCCTGCTCAATGCCAGGTGGGCAGAACTTCCCGCAGGTCGACGCCTGCTCGTCTTGCGGCCGCGTCGAGCCACGCTTGGTGATCCGGAAGCCAATGGCCTTCCTCAATCAGTTCGCGCACCGCTTTCTCAAATCGACGGACCTTGTCGTCGAGCTCTGGGTCAGAGCTGGAATTCATGGTCGGATCTCCTCGTATCAAGGGTGGGCATGAGCACTGTCCAGCATTCGAGGCAAAAGCGCGAGTCCCAATATCGGGTGCCAATACCTTGAAATTCACCTTGCAACTCCAACACCCTGATTCTCGGCGCAAGCAACCACTGGGTAACGCGAACTGAATGGCAGAAGTAAGGTGGCGCTTAAAGCGCGGCTAACGGCGCTCGTGCGGTGGGATACGGGGGGCGAAAGTTCGGGTGACCCTCGGTCGTCTCCCCGCGCACTGAGGCCCATAAGTACTTCGCGTAAGTACTGTAGACCTTAGCGGATTCGCTTGGGTCGTATGAGACAGCCTCCACGAGACTCAGTAATAGAGCAATTAGCTTTGCCGTGTCCTGATAAAGGACTTCGATTTCGGAGTCGGAATGGTTCGGTTTCGGGAGCTTCGAGGGCGCTCGCTGACGGTGCGCGAGGCGCTCGTTTCGAAACGTCCTGAGGCTCTTAAGTACCCGTTCGTGGGAGCCTTTGGCAGCATATTTTCTAAGCAACAAAAGCGCCTGATCTGCATACCGCCCCAATTGCCGCTGTATCTCAGGTTGATCCCCGGGTGCGCGGCGACCCGCAGCCAGAGTATTGATAAAGTCTCTGTTGGCGAGAATATCGATCAAGCTCGCCAGATTGACCCCGTCACTGTGGGGATCCCAAAGTCGTGTCAATGCGAGCAAGGTCTCGCGCCGCAGCGCGACTTGCACATAGCGGAATGCGTGCGTGGCATAGGAAACGCCCATCCGCTTGCGCAATACTTCGTCGTGCACAGTCGGTTTCCACGTTTCGTGAAACATCGCAGCCATCTCGAATTCGTCTCGCGCTGCGTTCAGCGTCGCCTGTAGGTGAACAATGCGGGGGTAATTGAGGTTCATAGGCCACTCGCGCTAAGAGAATTCCAGGTTCAACGGTTGGCTTTCTACGCCGAACGAGCAGTCTACTGTTTTTGGAGAGCGCAGATGGCTATCACGAATTCAGGGACGTTCAATCAGAACGTAATCGGAAAACCGTGTGGCGGAGATTGGTTCTCTGACGATAAAACCATAACCGTGCGGAGCGGGGGCAAAACCCGAACCCGGCCAGTAGGCGCGTCGGCTGACGTTCCGGAAGGACTAGCGCGCTTGATGTTCGCCCAGATGATCGCCGACGACACAACGGAGTAGCGAAGTGTGCGCAGCGGGCTGATCGATCGCTGCGCCCTGGTCCGACTAACGGCTACGAACGCGTAGGAGGAATACCGTGTTCAAGTCCGCATGGCGTAGGCTGATACAGGGAGCATATACACCTTGGTTGTTTCTGCTGATTCCCGTCGCATTTGTTTGCGGCGAGATATCGATGCGAAGCATCGAGACGGGAGACACCCACCACTTGGTCGATTGGCTTGTAGCGATCGGCACTATCGGAGCGGTCGTCGTCGCTCTATTCGCGAATCGCTCGGAGCGATTAGCACGCGGGGCGCAGATTTACTTCGATGAAGCCGCGCGCTTAATCCAATCCACCTTTAAAGACTTTACGGACAAGAGGGACGGCGAGGGGCGACCGCTAAACGAACGCGTTCACTGGCTAAATTTTGCTCGCGGGGTGGCCACAGCGAAGAACTTTGCACAACGAATTTCAACGGATGAGTTGCGCGAAGTTTGGCGCGAGGTGGAACAGTACTGGCGGATAAAGACCTATGACGAGCTTGCCGTAACCGGCGAGTCATTTCCCGAGCATTATTACGGCTACGTTGGTGCGGACAGGACAAAGAATTCTGTAACGCCGGCGGGCGAGAATATGGCGCTTTCCGATAAGTCACTTCGGTACATCTATCGATGGGTGAAATGGCCTAAGGATCAACCGGACCCCGTATCGGACCAGCCCCCATTTACCGACGAAGAACTCGAAACCATGGACTTTGTCGGTCCGCGAGGGCTGGCGGCATACGTGCGGAACAACGAACGGCTCGCGAACGAACTCCGGGACGCTAGGACGCGCACGTAGGGGGCCGATCGAGCGCTACGGCCTAGTCGCTTACAGGCGCGACATAGATCTGCCGTTAACCCCCCATGGCCACACCCACATCCGCTTTTGCTAGCGCCGAATTCACGGACAAGCAGTCACTTGGACATCGGACTCAACAAGAGATCGGCCCGGTTGACGAATAAGCCGTTTTTTGATTTGGATCCGGTTCTGGGGCTCTGATGTGCATGGCGGCAAGGAACGCTTCTCCGCTGGCTGCGCGGCGGCAACTTTGGCCCAATATCCGCGTCCCGGCACGGGAATGTTGGCCCGACGACAAGCCTTCGCAAGACCGACATCCGACACGCCATACGATGCAGCGAGCTCTGCAACTGGCCGCGACCATACGAGTTCGTAGAGCTCCTGACGGTTAAACCTTCGCGTGCGCGATTTGGACATGTGTGACCTTTCGGGCGGAGCCGCAGATTCCGCGTCCGCAACATCCGGAGCTCGATGAGCAGCTAGATTGACAATCTTCTCCCCATGTCGGTCGAGCGCAGCTTGCCGATCGCCGATCTGAAAATAGGCGTACCCTGCTGTGGTCTTCGGGTCCTTGTGATTTAAAACAGCACCCACCAGGTGCAGCGAAGATCCCTCGCGTACCAGCCACGATCCGACTGTGCGGCGCAGATCATGAAGAGTCACATCCTCAAGGCAGGCTGCGGTGCGAACTCGGACCCAAGCGGGTCGCAAGTTTTTCAGATGCTGTCCATTCATCTTCCCGCAGATGACGTATGGATTCTCTTCAATCCGCGCAATCATTTTGAGCTGCGTGATTGCCGCGTTGGAAAGAGGCGCTAAGACGGGCTCACCGTTCTTCGTCTGCCCAACGTACAGCGTGCGCAGATCCCAATCGATATCTGACCACTTCGCCTTTAGCAGTTCGGTTCGCCGCACACCTGTCAGAAGCAGTAGCCATATCGCGTGTCGAGCAAACTCGTTATCTTCCGCGTCAATGGCCTTGGCCAGTTTCGGCATTTCCGCAGTCGTGACATAGCGTCGCCGCTTTTTCTCCGGGAATGGCTCAATCCCAACGGCCGGGTTCGCCGCATCCTTGTGCAGCTTCCCCCACGTTCGCCCGAGAACAAACATCTTCGCGGCGATCTCGAGGAATCGATTCGCCGCATACGGATGCTCTGCACCCACGTCGGAATGAATCTTGGCGATATCGACGGACGTGATGCTCGCCGCGAGCCGTGAACCCAGTTTCGGTACCAGAATGCGATCGATATACGACTTGTCGTTTTTCCATGACCGCTTCTTAGCCAGCGCGTGCCGCTTCATGTATTCCTCGCAGAGCGCCTTGATCGTGCCGGAGGCCTCCGCCACGTCCTTTGCCGCCTGCGGATCCAGACTGCTAGCGACTCGACCGAGATACCCTCGCGCCTTCTTTCGAGCCTGATCCAGAGTCAGTGCGTCAGCACGTCCAAGCGTGGCGATTCGGAAGCGGCCAAAAACACGATAGGAGCACACGTAACTCCGGCGGCCCGAGGGAAAAACGCGGATGCCAAAACACGGCAGACCGTAATCCCAATAGATGCATTGCCGGTTGCCGATGCCGGTATAGCGCAAGGTCCTTACGGTGTTCTGCCGCAGCTTCGTTACCGGCATTTTGAATGACCCGACTTTGAGTGAGCACTGAGTGAGCAACCGAGATAGTAAGCCCGAGCAGCCCGTCTCACAAGAGCGCAAGTGCTTGAATATAAGGCCTTGAATGGTAAGGTGGGTCGCACTCCAGCGCACTATATCGCAGCCTCAAATCCAAGCTACGAACCAGGGGGTCGGGAGTTCGAATCTCTCCGGGCGCGCCAATAATTCGCTATGTGTCAGGTACTACAGGTTTAGATCCGATTATTACCTGAGCGCAGCGGCCATCGGGTTTCGGTGC
>Ga0182024_10002570_pt1 | contig 44764 bp, 34 predicted proteins | sample P32metaG_FD_120480 | JGI IMG/M metagenome (GOLD analysis project Ga0182024, IMG submission 120480) | Permafrost microbial communities from Stordalen Mire, Sweden - P3-2 metaG (Illumina Assembly) | ecosystem: Environmental > Terrestrial > Soil > Wetlands > Permafrost | place: Sweden: Stordalen... | reverse complement strand
TCTTCATCACAAAATACGCCGTCAATGGAGGTATGCAACTTTCCGCGGTGAGCCCGCTGAGGCACGATACCGCGGCCGAATACGTGGAGTGCAGATGCACCACGGCATGCGACTTCGCGCGTTCCTGATACATTCCCAAATGCAAGGGCCATTCTTTGGAAGGCGGATCGCCCGAGAGCAATTGACCATTCCAATCGAGCTTCGCGATGCGTTCGGCGTCGATGCGCCCAAGACACGCATTGGTTGGCGTAATCAACCAGCCATCGTCCAGACGCGCGCTCAGATTGCCGCTGCTGCCGGCGGTGAGCCCACGATTGAACAGCGACGCGCCCAGCTCTACGATTTGCTGACGAGCATGCGATTCATTCACGGCAGTTGTTCCCATGCTTTTAAGAAAAGATCGTCGGATCCGAAGTTGCCCGATTTGAGCGCTAGCACAAGCGGAGTATCGCCCATGCTGGCGGCCCACGACACGCCGGGGTCAATTTCGGGACCCATGCGGAGACCAGTAACCCCCAGCGCATCGAGCACGGCTCCGGACGTTTCCCCTCCTGCGATGATAAACTGATTCACTCCGCGGGCCTGCAGACGGCGCGCGATTTCCGCGAGAACTGTTTCTACCAAGTGGCCCGCCTGCTGAACACCCAACTCCGCTTGGACCGCTCGCACGGTAGGCGGGTCGGACGTGGCGTAGATCAACACAGGACCATCGGCCATGTGATTCGCGGTCCATTCCACGGCTTCAGCGGCGATTTCGGAAGCTGACTTCGAACAGAGCGGATTTACTTGAAAGGCCGGCGCGCGCTGCTTCATGTATGTCACCTGGCGCTGCGTGGCCATTGAACAACTGCCGGATATCACCGCCGATAAACCATCCACATGCGGCATCCGCCCCGCGCCGTCGCCCGCATCGAGCAAACCTCGAGTGCGATACGTATCGGGCAAACCCATGGCGAGCGCGGACCCGCCGGTTAGCAGGCGAAGGTTCTGTGTCGCCTTTGCGATTTGCCGCAGGTCGCCGTCGGAAGTGGCATCTACGATAGCCAATGCTACGCTCTCTTCCGTTAGATCGGCGATTGCCTTCGAGACGGCAGCCATGCCTGCGCGCACGGCTTTGAAGTTGATCAGCCCCACTTTTCGGGTGCTCTGACGCTGCAGCACGCGGACCAGATTTGAATCCGTCATAGGATTCAACGGGTGATTCTGCATTCCACTCTCGTGCAACAGAACGTCGTTCACGAAGAGATATCCGTCGAAGACTACTCGACCGTTCGCGGGAAACGCCGGACACGCGATTGTGAAGTTCGTCCCGAGGGCGTCCATCAGCGCTTCGGCCACCGGCCCGATGTTGCCGCTATCGGTGGAATCAAACGTGGAACAGTATTTGAAGAAGAACTGCCGGCAACCCGCGCGCTCTAGCCAGCGAAGCGCCGCTAATGAAGAGGCAACCGCTTCGCTCTTGGGAGCGCTGCGGCTTTTGAGTGCGATCACGATCGCTTCACTGCCGGGTGAGTAATCAGTCGAAGGCACTCCCATCATCACATCGGCGCGCATGCCGTTCTTCACCAGAATGCCGGCCAGATCGGTAGCGCCGGTGAAATCGTCCGCGATACAGCCTAACAACGCACGGTGGTTCAGCGCTGTGCCGCTCCGAAGCGACCCATGCTGGCCCATGGCTTCACTTGGTGCGCAATCCCACGCCCGGATACATGCCTTCCACAAACTTGGCGTCTCGCAAAACGAAGACACCGCCAACCATCAGGTTCTCGATCCCTTCGGAGTACTGCGCCGCATTTTCAAAGGTTGCTTTGTCGATGACGCGGCCGGGATCGAACACTACGATGTCGGCATCAGCGCCCACTTTGATTCTTCCCTTGTTCCGCATGGTGGGTACAGCTACTTCCAAGCGCTGGGCCGGCATCAAGCTCATCTTGCGAAGGGCCTCCATCAGCGAGAGCGCGTGTTCCTCCCGAACGTACTTTCCCAAAACGCGCGAAAATGTTCCGGCGCTGCGCGGATGGCCTTTGCCATTGACCATGTGGCCATCGCTCGCGATCATCACCAACGGGCTGGCTAGGCCGATGCGAACGGTGTCTTCGGAAATGCCGTGACTAATGAGCTGTCCGCCCTGTTTGCGGTACTTCGCGAATGTCTCGGCCGTGAGGCGTTCGCCGGTAGGTACCCACTGCAGCTGTTGATAGGTGATGCCGGTGCGCTCCTGCCAGCCTTCGTCGTAGAGCGCGGATTCGATGCGCGTGGCGGATGCGGTGTAAGGATACATTTCGGTAGTGACATCCATCCCATGCTTGCGCGCGCCTTCGATCATGTTCAGACAATTCTGCACCTGTTTGCCGCCGGAGCTGGTGATGTGGACAATATGCAGAGAAACGCCGCTGACCGCGGAATCGGCAATGAGTTCCTGCACCGACGGAATGGCACCGTCTTCCGGCAGACCCTTGTTGCCGCGCATGTGGACGAAGACGGGAAGGCGCCGGTCTGCGCCGAGTTGAAATAAACGGAGGATTTCTTCGCGAGCGGTGGTGGGCACGTACGCAATGCCGAAGCCGATGCCGATTGCGCCGTCATCCAAGCCTTGGCGCACAGCATTGAAAATGGAAAGCTTCTGCTCGTCGGTTGCTATATCGTGGACGGCGTGATCGCGCGGGAGGAACTCGCCGGTATCGTGCATCACGGCCATCTTGGCGGGCACGTGGCCGGAGCTGGCGCCGAAGTTGATTAACGCTTTGCCTTCGCGGCTGGCGTACCAGGGAGCAACGGGTGAAACACCGATTTCGAGTTCCAGCGCCGTGGTGACGCCATCGTGCGCCTTGAAATGATAATTCTCGTCGTCCTGACCGTGCGAGTGCAAATCAATAAAGCCGGGCGCGACCACCAGTCCGCGAACGTCGACCACTTCGCGGCCGTTCAAAGGCGTCTCAGAAATAGCTGCGATTTGTTTGCCGCGAATGCCCACGTAGCGAATGGCATCCAGACCCGATTCGGGATCCATGACACGGCCGTTAGCGAGAACAACGTCGTAATTTTGCCCGGAGAGGGAGAGCGCGACTACAATCAGGCCCGCGAAGATTCTTAGATACATTCCATGTCCCTTAAAGATTCGGCAAGCTGAACGTGATCATAGTTTGGCCTCCGAGCACCGCGATGTATTGACGGCCATTCAGCGAATAGCTGATGGGTGGCGCCAGGATTGTGCCGCCCGTTTGGAATCGCCACAGCACCTTGCCGGTGCGTGCGTCCAGAGCAATCAGGTAGCCTTCGGCATCGCCACCGAATACCAATCCGCCGGCCGTAGTGAGAAGGCCACCGCTGGGCGTGCTCACGGTTTCGAAATACCAGGCCAGTTCGCCAGTTTTGGGATCCAAGGCATCGATCCGGCCCACGCCAGGTTCGTCGCGTCCGACTGTGCTGGCCTGATACCACTCGCCCTCGATATATTCTTGCTTGGTTTTGAAAAAGCGCATGCATTTTTCGGCCGAGGTGAAATAGTAAAGGCCGGTCATGGGGCTGTACGCGCTGGCCTGCCAGTTATGGCCGCCGCCCATGCCAGGGCACGTGCGATTTCCGTCCTCCGTGGGAGCCTGACCCGCTATCAAGATGGGCTTTCCGTTCGAATCGATACCGTCAGCCCAGGTGACGCGCGTGTAAGCTTTCGCGACCAATACCTTTCCGGTAGCCGCGTCCAGAGCATAGAAGAATCCATTGCGATTGGCCTGAACTACAGCTTTGGTAGTGTGGCCGTTGATGGCGAGATCCATCACCACCGGGTCGCCTACGGCGTCCCAATCATGCACGTCATGCGGGGTGAATTGGTAATGCCACTTGATTTTTCCGGTGTCGGCGTCGATTGCGATCAAGCTGCACGTATAAAGGTTGTCGCCTTGGCGGACTTCGCCCAACATGTCGGGCCCCGGATTGCCGGTGCCCCAGTAAATCAGATTTAGCTCAGGATCGTAGGTTCCGGTTATCCAGGTGGAACCTCCGCCGCGTTTCCAGGAATCGCCGGCCCAGCTGTCGCCGCCCGGTTCGCCCTCACCAGCCACAGTGTGAACACGCCAAATGCGCCGGCCGTTATCTACGTCGTAGGCATCGATGAAGCCGCTGGTGCCGTACTCGGCGCCCGCCATTCCCGTAACTACCAAGTTCTTCACAACGAGCGGCGCGGCTGTTGCGGAATAACCTTTCTTATAATCGTCCAGCGTGGCTTCCCAACGTACTACGCCCGATTTTGCGTCCATCGCAACCAACGTGCCCTCCAGATTCGCTTTGTATAGCGTGTTTCCGTGCACGGCAAAGCCGCGATTCACGGGGCCGCAGCATAGGTTCACGTTCGGGGGCGGATTTCTTCTGTACGCCCAGATGGGCCGGCCCGTTAAGGCGTCCAGCGCCCATGCGTAGTTTGACGGCCCGGTGATGTACATTATGCCGTCGAATACCAACGGCGTGGTTTCGTTCTTGCCCGACACATTGGTCTGGTACATCCACTGTGGCGCTAGACGCGATACGTTTTGCGCGTTGATCTGATCCAGCTCGCTGTAGCGCCATCCCAGGGAGTTTTTCCCATAGCTGGTCCAAGTGCCGGGACCGGCCTGGGCGAGAAGTGCGATGCCGGTCAGCAGCCCGCTTAAAAATAAACTCATCGGTCCCCTCGCAGGCCGTTCAGGTAAGCCAAAAGGTCGTTGATTTCAGCATTGCTCAAAAGCTTTCCGTAGGTAGATGGCATCAGCGAACGAGATTCCAGCTTCATGGAAGTTACATCCTCACGCAGGAACGAATAGTAATTGCCAGAGAGATCGATCAATTGGGCGGAGAAATTGTCGAAGTTCTTCTCTAACCCCACAATCTTCTTGCCATCTCTCGTGACGACGGTCACGGTGGCGTAACCGGGCGTCACATCAGCGTCCGGATTAAGTATGGATGATCGAAGATAGGCAATACTGCGCTGGCGGCCTACTCGCGTAAGATCCGGACCCAGGCTGCTGCCATTGACGCCCACACAATGGCATTGAGCGCAGCCGCCTTTGGTCCAGAAGATCGTTTCCCCGGCGGCGGTATCGCCGGGGACAGTGCCGTTGTCCGGTTGGGCAACAGATTTTATGTAGGCGATTACATGCGCGATCTCATCATTGTCCAGGCGGCTGCTATAGCCCGCCATTTCCGTCCCGGGCACGCCGGTGGCAATCACCCGGAAGAGATCTTTGTCGCTATCGCCGCTGGTATAAACGCCGCGCGTAAGATCGGGACCGCGACCGCCTTCGGCGTGGATGCCGTGGCAGGGCGAGCACACGATGCGAAATGTGAGACGCCCGCCTTCCACCGCGCGGGTGTTCGACGGGGAAGGTTTTGCTTCCTGACCTTGACACACGGCGATGCTGAACAGGACCGCCGAGACGATCGTTAGCCGCATATCACTCTACCCTCATATCAGCCAACTAGACGTGGGAAATCATAATGTGTTTGGTGACCTTGTAATTCTTCACCGATTCGTGAGAGAGATCCTTGCCAAAGCCAGATTCTTTGAACCCACCATGCGGCGTTTCTGAGGCGAGCGGCATGTGCTCATTCACCCAGACCGCTCCAAACTCGAGCGATTTGCTCATTCGCATGGCGCGCCCGATATCTTTCGTCCAGATGGAAGAGGCCAGTCCATAGGCGACATCGTTGGCCAGGCGAAGCGCTTCCGCTTCATCTTTGAAGGTGCTCACCGTCACCACCGGCCCGAAAACTTCCGATTGGATAATTTCTGAGCTTTGTTCCACGCCGGTAACGACGGTTGGTTCATAGAAATATCCGAGGTCGTCGCAATCTTTCGAAAAACCTCCGCCGGTCAAAACGGAAGCACTCGCGCTACGTGCCCGTTCCACAAATCCATGCACGCGCTCGCGCTGCACTTTCGACACCATAGGCCCCATCCGGACGGCATCGTCGAAGGGATCTCCCACCTTGACGCCGCGCATGGCTTCCACCACCGCTTCGGTAATACCCTTCGATTTATCTTGCGAAACATAGATCCTAGTGGCGGCAGTGCAATCCTGCCCGCTATTGAGCGATGCAGCGAAGGCGGCCTTTTCGGCCACCAGCGCCGGATCGGCGTCGTCGAAAACGATGAAGGGCGCTTTGCCGCCCAGCTCCATGTGGACGCGCTTCATGGTGGCCGATGCGGCTACCATCACTTTTTTGCCCGCTTCGGTGGATCCGGTAAGACTGATCAGCCGGATGTCGCGATGCTCCACCATGTCCTGGCCGGCGCGATCGCCACCGGTGATCACGTTTACTACGCCGGGAGGAAAACCGGCTTCGGAGGTCATTTCCGCCAGCATCAACGCCGTCAATGGAGTAGAAGGAGCGGGCTTCAGCACCAGCGTGCAGCCGGCCGCGAGAGCGGGTCCGATTTTCCATATGGCCAGCACCAGGGGATAATTCCAGGCCGCGATCTGACCCACCACGCCCACCGGTTCGCTGCGGAAGAACGACGTGTAGTTCGGCAAGTAGTCGCCGGCTTCATCGCCGTAGGTATCGCGCGTGCAGCCGGAGAAGAAGCGCAGATGATCCACGGCAGCAGGCAGATCCATACCCAGACTCAGATATGTGTACGGTTTGCCTGTGTTCTCCGATTCAATGCGCGCCAGTTCCTCTGACTTCTGTTCCACCAATTCGCCCAGACGCCAGATCATGCGCTGCCGATCGCCCCGCATGATACCCGTCCAGCGGCCGTCATAAAAAGCTGTCTTCGCAGCCTGCACGGCGCAGTTCACATCCTCCGCGCTTGAATCCTGCACTTGCGCAATCTTTTTGCCCGTGGCGGGATTCTCGATATCGGTCATCCGGCCGGAGGCGCCATCGGTCCACTTGCCATTAATCCAGTTCTTCCAACTCTTCATGCGTGTCTCCGCTGCTGCTAATGGGATCTATTGCCGTTTTGCTTCTTTGGGCGCGTCGCCGACGAAGATCTCGTTGAGTACACGTCCACGCATTTGCGGCGGCTGATCGATGCCATAGAGATACAGTACTGTAGGGGCGACGTCGTAGACCGACGCCTCAAGCCCCATCAGCCGGAGATGCTTGATGTTCGGGCCCATGGCAATGAATGAGCCGGGCACTTCGTCGCCGTCGGCGAAATCGTGTTTCGCGATCACAGGCGTGGTCTTTTCGTGATCCATGTGCGCCATAGGATCTTTGTCCTCAAATTCGCGCAGCGGCTTGATGCCGTGATCGGAAACGATGAACAGATACGTGTTCGCGTCTACGTGTTTGAGAATGGAGCCCAACACTTTATCGAACGCAATGTATTGATTCGGGAACGCGTCCGGCCGCACGGCATTGATTTTGGGATTGTAGCCGGCGTTGTAGGGCGCGATGGGGTAGAGCCAGTGGCCGGTGCGATCTTCGCAGGATTGGACTACCCAGGTGAAGTCGGTTTTGTGACTGGTCAACAGGTAATCGAAGAGTTTGGTCTGCTGCTCGCGAATCACTTGCACCTTATCCAGCCAGTGATTGATCACCTCGGTCTCGTGACCTTTCAAGTCTTCGGCGCCAGGCATCCGCTCGCAGTCGATGTAGAAATCCCCGACCTTGCTCAGGAGTTCGGATTTCAGGGCGGGAGGATATACAGCGTCCCCGCCTTCGACTTCCGAAAGCTTCGGAGCGCACAGCACGCCGTCTTCGCAGTTTTTGCCACGCGTGAGCATGCCGCTCACCATGTAGCCGTTGACAGGCATCACCGGAAATGTAGCCGGAACATTGGCCATTCCAACAGTGACGCCTTTCTTTGAGAGCATCGACCAGAAGGGCTCTTCCTTCAGCATGTGGCTGTTCGCGGTGACGCCACCCACCAGGAATCCGGTAACGCCGTGCTCTTCGGGCTGGGTGCTGGTAAAAAGAGTGCAGTAGACCCGGGGGCAGTTGGGAGCGGAGACGGTGCGGAGTTTTCCGTAGGCGCCTCTATCGATGACGCTTCCCAGATTCGGCAATTCGTGCTGCAGCAGCAGCGGACGTAGAACGTCCCACTCCATGCCGTTGACGCCGATCATAATTACCTTCGGCCGGGGCGGGGCCTGGCTGAACACCTGGAACGGCGTAAGGACACAAAGTGCCGACGCCAGCAAAAGCATTCGCGCGCGCATGGTAGAAAACCTCCTTAGACGGTCATGAAATCTACGCAACCATTCGAGCCAAGTGCTCTACAGCCAAACGCGGGCTAGAGTAGATCGGAAGCACCTTTTCAGATTCGGGCAGAGTCTCTACGATCCGGGCCATAGAGGCTTGCGCCAAAACGATGACATCTACATTAGGGATCAACTGTCGCAGTCCTTCGGCCACCAGGGAATCGTGTTTCGCCGTATCGCCGGCCAGCAGCGCTTCGAAGGCGCCGGCGCAGAGTTTGGATACGACGGTGACGTTCTTTCCCGATTCGGCCGCCCGGCGCTCAATCAACGCGGCTGTGGGTTGCAGAGTGGTGCTCAAAGTGGCTGCCACTCCGATTCTTTTGCCGTTCAGCAGTGCTTTGTCGGCCATGGGCTCATCCACGCGCAATACCGGGATGTCTACCAACGTTCGGCCGATGTCGGCGGCCGGGCCGATGGAAGAACAGGTGACCATCACCATATCCGCACCCGCTTCCTGGGCTTGCTCCAGGTAAGTGACCAGGCGGCGGATGGTGGTCTTCGACAATTGCCCGTTTCGAATCGTATCTTGCAAAAGGCTTTCATCGACGATGTTGTACATGTCGATGGAGGGAGCCAGTTCAGTGACCAGGCCCTTGAAAACGGCCGGGAGACTGGTGACGGTGTTGATGAAAGCGACTCGCTTCTGGGCCATGAATATTTTTTCTTTGCTCAAGCGGTTGTGGTGGTGCGCTTGTCGGCGCCATGCGGACGCGGCCAGCGGCTTTGAACGGATACGTCCAGCTTCACCAGATCGTCAATATTGAATTTCGAGGATTGGCAGAACGAGAAGATCTCGCTCTCCAGCCGATCGATGGTAGTGGCCACCGCGGCCAGTTCCGTGAGCGGAATTTCAGCGGGAATCATCAGGACGCCGTGCATGTCGCCCGCTAGCAGATCGCCCGTGTTCACGACTAAGCCCGCCACGCGAACCGATCCGCCGTAATCGATGAACGCGCCATAGCCGTGCGAAACCATCACGTGCGTGGAGAAATAATGAAAGCCCAGTTTGCGCACGCCGTCCAGATCACGTGCGCCGCCTTCGGTGACCATGCCGACGCAGCCCAGCGCTTTATGGACATTCGAATTCCATTCGCCCCACATTGCGCCCATGGGTGGAACGTCGATATCCTGCACCACCGCAACCTTGGGACCCGGCTGATCGGCAATGTAGCGCCAGTAATCGGCCTCGCGAATGGCCGGGCGAACCGCGCTGGGCGGCTGATCGGTGGAAACACGCGCCGTCACGGCATAGCCCAGCATCAGCGGCATGTCGGGATAGTGGCACTTCATCGTCGAGTTGCAAAAACCGACGATGGGAGAGACTCCAAACGTCTCGAGCGCATTGGCGAGCGTGGGCACGGTGCACTTGCGAACCAGGTCCAGCTCTTCTTCGGTGTGGCGGGCCGGTTTCAATTTATCCATTGTCGTCATGGTGGCCTTATGCTGCTGCGATTCCGAATTTCGCTTCCATTTTGGTGAGCACGCGATCGAGGATTTGCAGCGCTCGATCAATTTCAGATATTTCGATCACCAAGGGCGGCGCGAAGCACAACCGGTTGTAATAGTAACCGGAGGACATACAGAGAATGCCATCGTTCACCAGTTCCGCAGCTGCCCAAGCAGTAGCGTCGGCGGCCGGTTCCTTGGTTTTGCGATCCTTCACCAGCTCAATGCTGAGGTAGAGACCAAGGCCGTTGAGATCGCCAATGGAGGGATGACGCCGTTCCAGATCTTCCAGGCCTTCCAGGAAATGTTTTCCCTTGGCGGCCGCGCCAGCGATGATTTGATCGCGCTCGAAAATCTCCATCACCTTCACGCCTCCGGCGCAGGCGGTGGGATAAGCGGTGAAGGTGGATGAATGGGCGCCGGGGCCCCAGGAATCCATGATTTCCTTGCGGCCAGTAACGGCGGCCAAAGGCAGACCGTTGCTCAGGCATTTGCCGATGGTGATTAAATCGGGCGCGACGCCAGCGTGCTCAATGGCCCACTGCTTGCCTGTGCGTCCCATGCCGTTCTGGACTTCGTCGCTGATGAACATGAAGTCGTATTTTTCAGCCAGCTCCTTCATGCGCTTCAAATAGGGCAGCGGAGGAATCATGTAGCCGGCAGAGCTTTGGAACGGTTCAATCAGCAGCGCGGCCACATTGGTGACCTTGGATTTCGGGTTATTGAACCAAGTCTCCTTGCTTTCGAACATCTTCTCCACTTGGTCGGCACAGAAGAGATTGCAGGAGGGATACTCTTTGCCGTAGGGGCAGCGATAGCAATAGGGGAAAGGCAGACGTGCAACTGCTGAGTCCGATGGCGGAACCGGATAGCTGTAGGCCATCATGAAAGCTTTGCCAGTAAGCGCCATGGCCCCGGCCGTGCGTCCGTGATAATCGCCCCAATGCGTAATGATGATGGGTTTGCCGGTGTACCAGCGCGCCAGTTTCATGGCGATTTCCACTGCCTCGCCACCGGTCACCGCCCACATCACTTTCTTATCGAAATCGCCGGGATGGCGCTCGCATAACAGGCGCGCGAGTTCGGCGCGGCTCTCCATCGGCAGTTCGGCGAAATGGTTCAGCTTATCCATCTGGACCTTGAGCGCGTCGTTTACTTCGTCGTTTCCATGGCCGAGAACATTGACCGTAAAGCCGGCGTGCAGATCGATGTACTCGTTCCCATCGACGTCGTAGAGCTTCGCTCCTTTGCCGTGATCCAGGACGGGAGGGCAATGGAAGAGTCCAAAATCCAGATGACCTGTCGATTCGTAGGTCAGGGTTTTCATGAGAATGGCTTTGGCCTTGGGCCCCCGGTTGAATTGTTCAACCCGTTCCCGCAGGGCAGCCTCGGAACCGCGCATCCGGGCGCGCTCCTGCAATACTCTATCCTCGAATGCTGTCGGCAACCAATCCCCCTTCAATCTGAAATGCACGCGGTAAAACGATGAACGCGAACTCGGCAGCTACACTCCGGATGACGTGTTTATCGGAGGCAGGCAGTGCGCCGACGCCTACCAGGATCCTAAAAAAGCTGTCGGGGACTGACTCCTTCTCGGTAGCGGCTCGGGAGCCCGCTCCACGCGCCTAAGCTTTTTTCAGCTTCCCTACTAGACGAATGACATCGGCTCTAGAGAGACTTGCTCCAGAGAAACTGGCTCAGCTGAGGTTGGCTCGGGGCCGGATGGCCAAACGGTCTCTATACGAGCAGGCCGGGACTGGGGTGCCGGAGCACTCTCGGCCAGTTGAACTTCTTCCATGCGCTTCACCAGCGACGAACCAGCGTCGACAATGTGTTTCCGGACAATCTCGGCCGCGGCTACAGGATCGCCCGCGCACAGTCCCTCGAGAATAGCCCAGTGCGAAACAGAATCGGGAACTCGATCAGACCGATACAGTTTCGTATTGAAAATAAGGACCAGTGTCTGCGACTGCAGCTTCTTCACCATCTCGAGCAGAAGTTGATGATTGCAGCGGCGAGTGGCCAGGTGATGGAACTCCATATCCGCCTTCACCAGCGCGGAATCGTTCTCTTCCTTCTCTAGCTTTTCGATTTTGGCAACCGTTTCCTGCAATTCCTGCAAATCCGCTTCGCTTATTGCCTTCATTTCCATGGCCAGGCGGACGGCATACGGCTCCAGTAAAGCGCGCAACGTATATATTTCGCTGGCCCGATCCAGAGAAAGCTTAATTACAAAGGCGCCGCGGTGCGGGAATATCGTAACCAGCGAACCTTCTTGATGCAGTAAACGGAGAGCCTCCCGGACGGTTCCCCGGGAAACTCCAAGAATCTCACTGAGGTCACCCTCGCGCAAAGGCGCGCCAGGGGCAAAATCACCTCGCAAAATGGCTGCTTCTATATTTTTGGCGGTAGCAACGGTCAGGGTCAGTGGTCGCTCAACAGGCTGCACGGGGGTTCACCGTCCTTCGGGTATTCCGTTCCTAAACAGAAACGATTATACACAAGATGCGTCAGGCAAGGCAAGATTTATTGTTAGACAATCAATCGACACAAAAGTTCTTGACAGACAATTGCGGGTAGTGTAGCATTCTCGCAAGGTCCCAGGCGACCCCCACCGGTCCCTGGCGACGTACCACCTAAATAGCAGAAAAGGTTCGAGAAGGCGAATATGGGCCAGTACTCTTCGTCGAGGAAACGCCAGACGTGTCTTCACACGAAGAATACATCCATGATCGGAGGATCAACTGTGAAGTCTTCAAGAGTACCAACATCGAAAGTCCGATTCCTATTGGCCGCGTGGGGATACTTGGGCTGGTTAGCATTTTCCGCCTCCGCGCAAGTGGATCAAGGCTCTTTCCTCGGTCGCGTATCCGATCAGAGTGCCGCCGTTGTCGCCGGCGCAACAGTGCATGCCACGAATACGGGAACGAATCAAATTACCGACACCCAGACGAATGGCGAGGGCTACTACGAATTTCCCCTGCTTCCGGTGGGAACTTATGTGATTTCAGTGGAAAAGGGTGGGTTTCGCAAAGCCGCGACCGCCAGCTTGGAGCTGCATGCCGGCACCAAACCCCGCATTGATTTCTCGATGGAGATAGGCCAGGTTTCGGACGCCGTTACCGTCACTACCGCGGCGCCCATTCTCAACGAGACCACTACCGATCTCGGCGCCGTGATTGACGAGCGGGAGGTGGAAGAACTGCCCTTGAATGGGCGCAACTTTACCCAGCTCTTCTCGCTGCAGAACGGCTACAACACGGGCGGCCAATCGGCGCGCGGCGGTGTGGAGTTCAACGGCTTATCCTCGTCGGGCAACGCCTACCTAATGGATGGCGTGACCATGGCCTTCGGTGAGTTGAGCGGCTTGGGAATCCAGGCCATTGGCGGTACCGGCACTTTAATCAACACCTTAAGCGTGGACGCCATTGAAGAATTCAAGACCAGCATGGGCGCCTTTTCGTCGGATTACGGATTTGCGAGCGGCGGCGTAATCAACGTCACCACGAAATCTGGCAGCAATACGTTCCACGGCACGGCTTGGGAGTACTTCCGCAACAACGCCATGGACGCCACCGACTTCATTTCGAACAAAAATGGACTGGGCAAAGCGGAATTACGGCAGAACCAGTTCGGCGGGAACCTGGGCGGCCCCATCCTGAAGAACAAACTCTTCTTCTTTTTCAACTATGAAGGAGCGAGAGTGGTTCGCGGCACAGTGATCACCGGAAACGTGCCTACGCCTTTGCTCCTCAGCGAAATCAAGAATCCGCTCATGCTGCAGAACCTGGAACTGATGCCCCTGCCGACCTCGCCGACGTCGAATCCGCTGGTCGGGCTCTATACGGCGCATCCGAGCAACACCGACACCGAAGACACCACCTTATCGCGCGTCGATGGATACTTCTGGCAACAGCATCTTTCGTTCCGCATGGCATGGAACACACAGACCGTCAGCAACGCGGTTATCGAACCCGGCTACGCCACGGTTTACCCAATTCCTCTGAAGAACATTACCGGGGCCGATACGTTTAACATCGGCGCGAACAAAACCATGGAAATCCGCTATGGGTATGACCACTGGCCGATTGCACGCCATATCCAGTCGGACAATCCCAGCCAGAACCAAGCCTTGTATGGAACCGAACTGGCCGACGCCACGACGGCCATCAACACCTCGGGCCTGACGCGCACGTTCGTCTTCAACGTGCTGAATTCCGATTCGACGGTGCATTCGTTTGTGGATAACTTCGCGTGGATTCACGGCTCGCACACCATCAAGGCCGGCGCCCAGATTCAATACACCACCAGCAAGCGCTACCAGGTGGAACCGATCATTTATTACTACAACTCCATCCAGAACATGATCAACGACAGCCCGCTGGCGCTGCAGTTGACCGTAGGAAATCCTGGCAAGGGTTATAACTGGACGAACACCGGCCTTTACATCTCGGACGACTGGAAGGTCACCCGCAAGCTGCAAATCAGCGCCGGTCTCAGGTACGACTACTACACCACCTTCAAAGGCCCCTACGGACTGGCAACCGACAACCCGTACGGCCCACGCGTCACTCCGGGGCAAGCCATTTGGAATCCCAACAAGCTGGACTTCGGCCCCCGCTTGGGTGTGGTCTACGACCCAACTGGATCCGGCAAGACCGTGATCCGGATCGGCGGCGCGATATCATATAATCCGCCTTCGCCCTATTGGTACTGGGATGCGCCCTTTGTCAGCCCGGCTCTGTCCGCGTTTCCGTATGTGACCGCGGCTTCCCTGCCCGCCAGCCTGCAGCCCGTAACGTTCGGCTCGCTCAACTACAACAACTTCACTAAGGCCGTAATCGATAATCCGGCCAACATCCCGGCGGGCTTAGAGCTGGGATTCAATCTTCCTTCCAGGCATCGGCCCGACGAACGGACCTATGAGTGGAATTTCACCATCCAGCATGAACTGTTCAAGGACTTCAGCGTCCAGGCGTCGTATATAGGGAACCGGGACATTCATCAGTTCTCCACCACGGTGTTGAACCTTGCAAGCGATGCCACGGGCGGCATCTCCACTCCCAACATTGGGCCCGCCACGCTGCTCACTGACGATGGACGCACCTGGTATCACGGCCTTCAACTGGCGGCCAACAAGCGATTCAGCAAGGGATATTCGATCGATGCTTACTTCACATGGTCGAAGACGATGGTGTACGACAACGCCGACGGCACCAACGAAGTGGATAACACCACGCAAGACTACAACAACATCGCGGGTTCGGTTGGACCCAAGCTAGGCAATATCGCAGTGCATTTCACCCTGGTCCACTCTTACAACATTCCCACTTTGCCGGCGGCCTTCGCCAGCGGGAATGCGGTGGGACGCGCGATATTCGCGGGCTGGGCATTACAAGGGATCATGAACTATTACTCCGGACCCTCCCTCAACGTAATCTTAGGCGAGGATGCAGTAGGCAACGGCAGAACCTCTGCCGATCGTCCGGATGCGGTTCCCGGTGTCGACCCTTACCTGCACACTTCGAACCCGCTGCTGTACCTGAACCCGGCAGCCTACGATGCGGCCGATCCGATTGCGCAAGAGCGCTACGGAAACCTTGGGTATAACACGGTCATCGGTCCGTCCACCTTCACCTGGGATATCGGAATCCACAAAGCCTTCACCGTTTGGCACGAGAACCAACTCACGTTTCGTGCCGAGATGTTCAATTGGCTGAACCACCCCACGTTCACTTTGACCAACTTGACCCTGGCCAGCCCAACCTTTGGTCAAATTACAACCAGCGGACTGGGCCGTGATGTCCAACTGTCGCTGCGGTACGCGTTCTAAGTAAATCAGCAGTTAGCGGAAGACCGACCACTTATGGAACTATCGCCGCGTACCACCAAGACGGGGGTCCACTTACTCTGTATCTGGGCCCTGGCCTTGGTGCCGTCCGGTTTCGCCGCTGCAAAGAGCGATAGTCCCATTTCCCAGGAAGCCGTGTTCCACTCAGGCGAGGCTTCCTACTTTTGTTTTCGAATACCGGCATTGGCAGTGACTAAAGATAACGTGGTGCTGGCATTCGCCGAGGCTCGCCGCACGAATTGCAAGGATTGGGACGAGATCGATCTAGTGCTGAAGCGAAGTACCGACGGCGGAAAAACCTGGAGCGATCTGCGGGTCTTGTTCCATGAAGATAAGCGCTCCATCAACCAACCGTCCCCCATACTGGATCGCGAAACCGGAGTGATGTGGCTGCTGTTCTGCAAAGATAATCAGCAAGTTTTTGTTACCGAAAGCACCGACGATGGGTTAGCCTGGTCGCAGCCGCGCGAGATCACCGAACAGACCAAGGATCCGACCTGGAAATATGTAGCCGTTGGGCCGGGACACGGAATCCAGCTCAGCAACGGCCGGTTGCTCGTCGCAGCCTGGGGCGATGTTAGTCCGGGTCCGGTGATCTGGCCGCCCAAGTGGGGCGAAGTGGAATTTACCTTCTCCATCTATAGCGACGATCATGGTGCCACCTGGAAACGCGGCAGACCAATGTACGAGAATGCCACCGAAGAAGGCATGGTAACTCAGACGTCGGACAATCAAGTGTACATGGCTCTGCGGAGTCTGCATGGAAACCGTCGCGGACACGCATGGAGCAGCGATGGCGGTTATTCGTGGTCGCGCATTCAGTTTGATGCGGCGCTGCCGGATCCGCCCGCGCATGCCAGCATCATCCGAACTTCGGAAACGGGATCTCAGGGCCGCGCATCCATGGTGTTTGTAAATCCCGCCAGCGCTACCAGCCGAACCCGTCTGACGGTCCGGGTAAGCGACGATGACTGTCAAACGTGGCGGTTTTCCAGAGTTCTATATAAAGGGTCTTCGGCCTACTCCGATCTTGCAGTTTTAAAAGATGGAAGCGTGCTCTGCCTCTTCGAAGCAGAAAACTATTCTGAACTTGCCCTGGCGCGCTTTACCGTGGCCTGGGCGGAGAAAAGAGAATAGCTGACGACAATATGGGTGGGGAGGATCGAATGAAAAACACACGACGCGCGTTCGCGTGGTCAAGTTTGGGTATAGGCGCTGCTTACGCCCGCGGCATCGATATCGGATCTTCGCGAGGCGGCAATCAGCCAACCTCCGTCCGGCTGCATGAAGATCCGAAGCTGTCTTGCTTTGAGGTAAACCTGGCGAGGGGATTTGGTTCCGATCTCGTCGCTACGTTCGGCCGCGCGGCTCCTGGAACGGAAGCGGGCGAGGTGGCAATGGTGCTCTCGCGCGACGGCGCGCGTACGTGGTCGCACGCCAACCCGCTGGCGAATTTTTCGAGCGGCCACCAACTGGCCGGGCTGGCGCGGCTTTCGGATGGTTCACTTTTGGCGTCCACTACCAAGTTCGGCTTCCTGTTCGAAGGCAAGTTGGCGTGGCGGAAAGATTCTGAAACCGAAGGCGTCTTCGTCAGCAAGTCCAAAGATGGCGGTCATCACTGGGATGACGCGCGGAAGCTGGATATCGCGCCTTTCGCCACGGCTTGGACCCGAGGATCGATTATCGAAATGCCGGATGGAAGTTTGCTGCTTCCGTTAGCTGGTCAAAAGCGCGGCCGCTATCAGAGAGCCGGCGAGCCAGTTGCATCGTTCCTGATGCGATCGTCGAACCAGGGCGCTACCTGGGCCTATCACTCAATTATCTCTCGCGATGTGCATGGCTCAAACGATTATGACGAGCCCGCCATGGTCAGCCTGGGCGGCGAGCGCCTGTTGTGCATGCTCAGGAAGCACGAAAGCATCAGGCAAGCTCCGGCCGGCGGATATTTGCATATGACGATGTCCGAAGATGGCGGCGCGACGTGGAGCAAGACGCAGCCCACCAGCATGTGGGGACATCCGGCCCATCTGCTGCGTTTGCGCGACGGCCGGGTACTCTGCACGTACGGGTATCGGATGCATCCGAATCCGGGCGTGAAAGGCTGCGTATCGGAAGACGGCACGGCCTGGAAGCCTGGAAACATCTTCAGTATTCAAGAGGTGGCCGATCTTGATTCCGATCGCCTGCAGATCGGTTGCCCCAGCAGTGTGCAGTTGGACGATGGCGGTATCCTCACCGGATACCAGGTCTGGTCCGAAAACAAAGCAGCAGGAACACAGACGGGAGCAGCTCAAAACCGCCAGCGCCTGGAAGGCAGCCTGTATCGAGTTTGAAGACGCGGCATGCTGACGACAAATTTATAGGAGAGTTGGAATGACCATCAAAAATCCAGAATATATCAATATTTATAACAACCCCGATCACTGGGAAGCCCACACCTGCGTCTGCCAGCTTAAGAACGGCGATGTGCTTGTCACGTTTAACCAGACCCGACAGCTGCGGCACGAGGATTTTGACACTTGCCGGCTGATTCGCTCCAAGGACAACGGGAAAACGTGGAACCCGGATACCATAGTTACCACCTGGCCGCAGACCGACACGTTTGGATCGGATATCTCGCTAATCACCCAAATCTCGGACGGCACGGTGCTGGTGAATCACCTGATCGAATCGTTCTTCGAGCAGAAGGGCATCCTGACGGATTACGGTCCGCAATCGGATCAATTCGCACGAACCATTGGTGCGGAGGGCACCTGGATCAGCCGCTCTAACGATAACGGATACACCTGGCAGCCTGGATACAAAATCAACCAGGAGCCACTGCGTTGGATCATGCCCGCGGACAGCATTCTGGAGCTGCCCAACGGAACGCTCTTGATGGCTTGCCTGGGACAATTGAACACCCGCCGAGAACGCAAGGATCAAGAGCCCATTCGATCCGTGCTCATGCGTTCGGACGATAAGGGATTGCACTGGGAACATTGGTCCACCATCGCTTTCGATCCGGCCAGCATCATTTCATTCGATGAACCGGCCCTGGGCCGCATGGCGGACGGAACTTTGGTCTGCATGATGCGAACGGAGCACCTGGCGCGTGGCCGTCACCAGAACATGTGGGTGGCGTATTCGAAGAATGACGGTGAATCCTGGAGCCGTCCGGAAGCGACGAACATCTGGGGTTATCCAGCCGATTTGATTACGCTCAAGGACGGCAGAATGCTGGCGGCCTATGGTTACCGGCGTCCGCCATGGGGTTTGCGCGGCTGCATCTCGGAAGATGGCCTGCACTGGGATGTGAAGAATGAATTCGTGATTCGCGATGGCGGCGTAGCTCCGGCGGCGGCGCTTCCTCCGGGCGCGTTGTGGTGGCACATCGGATATCCGCATTCGGTACAGTTGACCAACGGTCGCATTCTGACGGTAGATCACAATTTCACGCCCGAAGCGCCGTTCCGGCAGCAGGTAGTGGGAGTGATGTACGACATTTAGAAGGACGGCAGAGATACCGCTCGCTCCCGGTCGCGCCTGGGCGGAACATGGTCGCGGCTGGTATGCGGGCGGTTTTCCCGTTCCTCAGATTTGGCAACAAGGCGCCCCAGTGTGAGCACATTCAAACCCACCCTGGAGAGATCCGCACCGGAGCGGTCCGGGCACATCATCCGGCATCTCCGCTGGTACATCTGCGCGTTGCTGTTCTTCATCGCGGCGATCAACTACCTGGATCGCCAGACCGTCGCCGCGCTGAAAGAACAACTCTCGTCGCAACTGGGTTGGTCTGAGGCCGGCTACGGCTGGATCAATTTCTCCTTCCAGCTGGCCTATGCGCTGGCCATGAGTTTTGCCGGCCGCATGGTGGACGTGCTGGGCGTTCGTCTCTGTTTCACCATCGCGGTAGTGGTCTGGTCCGGCGCCGCCATGGCGCACGCGCTATGCCGCAGCGTGTTTCAGTTCTGCATCGCGCGATTCTTTCTGGGTGTGGGCGAAGCCGCCAACTGGCCGGCCTCGGTGAAGGCGGTTTCCGAATGGTTTCCAAAGCGCGATCGCGCGCTTGCCACGGGAATATTCAATGGAGCCAGCAATTTTGGCGTCGCTTTCGCCGCCGGAGCCGTTTGGGTGGCGCAGGTGTGGGGATGGCAAGCGGCGTTCATCGTCACGGGTGCGTTGGGCCTGCTTTGGCTCTATTTTTGGCTGAAGTATTACTACGCCCCGCGCGAGCATCCGGCCTTATCGAACGAAGAGCTGCAGATCATCGAACAAGATCACGAATCGGTAGAGGCCGAAGAAAAGGCCATTCACATTCCCTGGGTCTACCTGCTGCGTTACCGGCAGGCGTGGGCGTTTCTGGTGGCGAAGTTTCTCACGGATCCGGTGTGGTGGTTTTATCTTTACTGGCTGCCATCCTATTTATCCAAAGAACGAGGCTTTTCCCCTATCGCGAGCGTTTCCGCTCTGATCATTCCTTACGTCACGGCCGACCTCGGCAGCCTGAGCGCCGGATGGCTGGCCAGCCATCTCATGAAGGGCGGCTGGAAACCATCGCGAGCGCGCCTGACCGTGATGTTCATCTGCGCCATGTGCATGCCCACCGCGATTGTTGCCGTGCTGTCGAAACAGGCCTGGGTGGCGCTGGCGCTGATCAGCCTGGCAACCGCGGGGCATGAGGGATGGTCGACGAATCTGTTCACTACGCCGTCCGATCTTTTCCCGAAGCGTTTGGTGGGCTCAGTAGTCGGCTTGGGCGGCGCTTCCGGCGCGTTCGGCGGCATGATCATGACCTTGTTGGCCGGCGGCTTTCTGCAATGGTTCGGCAGCTACATTCCGCTATTCATCACCGCTGGATTGATGCATCCCATCGCGCTCCTTCTATTCCGATGGTTCGCGGGCAAAGACATGCGTCCGGCCGACGTGAATGAAGGCCTGCGCCCTGGACCCAATGCTAAACTGATCCTTGCCGGTTCCGGAATATCGATGCTAGGCATGGCCGGGGCCGTCTTCGCGTACACGCATTGGGCGGAGATCATTCGTGCCGCGAGTGACTCCACCGCCACTGCCGCAGGAATCTTCGTAGCTTCCATGGGATTTGTTCTCGCTGGATTGTTCCTGGTCTACGCCGGATTGGGCCGGAGAACTCCCGTAGTTGTGATCCCTTAACAAGGACGCGATGAAGATTCGTTCCCGGTGTTTCGGTGTTCTGATTATGTCGACGGTTGTGAACGCCGCCCTAGCGGGCGAGAAGCTCCAGTGGACCATGTCTACGCCCGCGCCTGAGCCGCGCTCCGACTATGCGGCCGCGGTGTTGGACGGGAGATTGATTATCGCGGGGGGAACTTTCTGGACGGGATCGAAGGGAAACTGGCTTCAGAAGCAATTCTCCAGCAGCACCGATGCCTTCGATCCAAAAACCCAGATGTGGGAAAAGCTGGCCGATCTTCCAGTGCCGTTAGGACTATCGAGCGCGACGGTGATTGACGGAAAGATGTTCGTGGCGGGCGGATTCACTGGAACCGCTGTCAACCGCCAGGTTTTTGTGCTGGAGAAGCGGCACGGAAAATACGCGTGGACGGTGTTCGGAGAATTTCCCTTCGATCGCGTATATCCGCGCGCCCTCGGCGTCGGAAGTTCCCTGTACTTAGTGGGAGGAACCACCAAATTTGAACCGCGCGACCCCACCGGAACCTGCTGCACATCGAAGACTGCAACGCGAACGCTGCTCGCACTAGACACCAAACATCCGGAACATGGCTGGCGGGAGCTGGCACCCTTCCCCGGGCCCGATCGTTTCTACTTCAATGCGGAGACGGACGGGCATTCGGTTTGGATGTTCGGCGGTATCTATCAGGCCGACCCCAAAGACACGATTGTGGCGTTCAAGGATGTCGACCGATACGATGTCGAGCAGGGCAAATGGAAACAGCTGCAGGATCTGCCGGATGTGAGCAAGGAAGGAAACTCGCCGTCACCGGTGTTTGTCGGCGATGGTTTCGTGATTGTCAACGATTCGCAGAAGGTTTGGAAACTGGATTTGTCGGGTCGCAATTACATCGACCTGTCTCCGCTGCCCGAGGCCGCGCAGGTAGACCGGTACGTTTGGATCGGTAAAACCATCGTCGGGGCCACTGGTGAGAATTTCATACAGGGCCCGCGCCGGCGGTCTGACTGGGTGTTCTTGGGTACTTTTCATGCTGACTAATCTTGTAAGCTGATGCCGGATCTGTCTTCCGGCCCGGATGCTGCCGTCGGCCCTACCTGAACATGCGCACGCCTCGATTGGAAATCGCCATCTTTGGAATGCTGGCTTGCGCTCCGCACCTGTTCCCTGCCCCGAATATCGTTCTGATCACCATCGACACCTTGCGCGCGGATCATTTGCATTGCTACGGCTACGGGCAAGCGTCCACTCCGAATATCGACCGGCTGGCGGCGCAAGGGGTGCGCTTCGACACTGTTTTCGCAGCGGCGCCGCTCACCCTGCCCGCGCATTGCTCCATCATGACCGGCGCTTATCCCATGTCGCACGGCGTTCGCGACAATGTGGGATATCGTCTGGACCCTGCGCGCGAAACGCTGGCTCTGATCCTGAAGCGGCACGGATACAAGACCGGCGCGGTTGTCGGCGCCTACGTGCTGGATCGGCGTTTCGGATTGGGCACCGGGTTCGATTCTTATTACGACCATTTCGACGAGCAAGTGGATCCGCGCGAGACCATCAACATGGCCGATCTGAAACGACCGGGCGCGCAGGTGATGGATCACGCTATCGCTTGGATCAAGAGCGCCAAGGGTCAGCCATTTTTTGTTTGGGCGCATCTTTATGATCCGCACGATCCGTATGATCCGCCCGCGCCCTTCAAGCAAGAGTACGCCGGGCATCCCTACGATGGGGAGATTGCCTATGCCGACCAGCAAGTGGGCCGTCTGATAGCTTTTCTGAACACGACCGGTCAGTATGGAAACACCATCATTGTTCTAACGGCCGACCATGGCGAGAGTTTGGGCGAACACCGCGAGCTACGGCATGGCTACTTTATTTACGACGCAACGCTCCGAGTGCCGCTCATCATCAAACCGGCGGCTGGCTCGATAAAGCCACGCGTTGTAACGCAGGCGATGCGTTCCATCGATATCGCTCCCACGATTTTGAAGCTGGTTGGATTGCCGCCGGGCAAAGACAACCAAGGAGCGGAAGTGGTTGGCTTGATGTCGGGCAAGCAGCCCGAAGCGACGCCGGACATTTACAGCGAAAGTTTTTATCCCGCGCAGTTCGGCTGGAGCACGCTGCGCAGTTTGCATGTAGGAAATCTCAAGTACATTGATGCGCCGCGCGCAGAGCTTTACGATTTGGATCAGGACCCGCGTGAGCTCAACAACCGCGCTCTCGATCGGCAAGCGGTGGTCGCTGAGCTGAAGGCCAGACTGGTGGCTCTGGAAGCAGCGGCCAGCGCGCCCGATTCGGCGAAGAAAGCCGCTTACGTTCCCAGTGCGGAACAATTGGAAAAGCTCGCCAGCTTGGGATACCTAGGAAACGCCCATGCGGCCGCCCCCGCCGGGCCGGATGGAAAACCGAAGCCCGATCCCAAGGACATGATCGATGTCTTCTATGAGATGAACCGCGCGGGCGTAGAAGCCGGCGCCAACCATTGCGATCAAGCCATTCCGGATCTGGCGGAAGTAATCCATCAATCCCCGAACATCGAGGCCGCCTATCTCATGTTGGGCCGCTGCTACTTCATCGAAGAAAACTTCGGAGAATCGATGAAGACATTCCATCAATTGCAAAGCCTCGATCCCGACAATCAGGATGCCGTGTTCTACATCGCCGCGTCTGAATTTGGCCTGGGCGATCTTGCCGCCGCCGAGTCTGGGCTGAAGCAGGCGCTGGCGGCAAATCCGAAGCGCACGTACGCGCACAAATATCTGGGTTTTACTTATCAGGCCGAAAACAAGCCGGACCTGGCGATCGCGGAATTCGAAAAGGTGCTAGAGACTTCGCCCAATGATTTAGAGGCGCATGGCAAACTTGGATTTCTGCTGGCCAGCGGCGGCCGCTACCAAGACGCGCTTGCGCATTTTCAAAAGGTGGTGGCGCTAACGCCGTCCGATCCACTGGCGCACTACAACCTGGGACTGGCCTACGAAAAATTGGGCGACAAGCAGAAGACCGCCGACGAACTGGCTGTGGCGTGCCGGCTGAATCGGGAGCTTTGCGGGAAGTAGCTTATGGATCAACGTGACGACAAGACGAAGCAAGGGGACGCGCGAGACCTGCAGCATTTCGGCTACCCCCAGGAACTGTTCCGCACCATTGGCGGGTTCTCGAATTTCGCGATTTCGTTTTCCATCATTTCCATCATCACCGGCGTGGCGACCCAATTTGATTATGGGCTCGCGAACGGCGGCCCGGCCGAGATGTCGCTGGGGTGGCCGTTGGTTGCGATCTTCACGCTGGCCGTGGCCGCCAGCATGGCCGAACTGGCTTCGGCGTTTCCTACGTCCGGCGGGAATTACCACTGGGCGCGCCAGTTGGGCGGCGCGGGTTGGGGATGGTTCACGGCTTGGTTTAGCATCGTCGGATTGATCGCGAATATCGCGGCGGTGGATTACGGTTGCGCCATTTTCGTTACGCCGCTTCTCGGCCTTAGCTCCACGCCAAAAAGCCTGTTGCTGGTCTACGCTACCATCCTGGCGACACACGGCCTGCTAAACCAATACGGAATTCGCATCGTGGCATGGCTGAACGATTTCAGCGTGGTCGTGCATATTGTGGGCGTGGCTGCGATTGTGGGCGCGCTTATATTGTTTTCGCCCAAGCAACCCCTCAGTTTTTTCTTCGAGCGCATATCCAGCACCAGCCACGTGCCCTACGCCTGGTCGTTTCTGCTGGGATTGCTGATGGCGCAGTGGACGCTGGTGGGATACGACGGTTCCGCGCACGTATCGGAAGAGACCGTGGATCCCCGGCGACGCGTGCCGTGGGGAATTGTTAATTCGGTGATCATTTCGGCCGTGGTGGGTTACTTGCTCATCTTCGCGCTGACGCTTGCCATTCGAAATATTCCCGCGGTCTTGAGCGCCACAGACGCGAGCGGCAATAAGATTCCGGCTATGATCACGATTCTGGATCAGGCGCTGGGCGGGCGCGCGGGCAACGCGATGTCCTGGCTTGCGGTGTTAGCGATGTGGTTTTGCGGAGTCACCTGCATCACTTCCACTTCGCGGATGATCTACGCGTTCGCGCGGGATGGTGGTGTGCCACTCTCGCGTGTGTGGCGCAAGGTGAACCAGAAGCATCTCACCCCCGCGCCGGCCGTGTGGCTCTCCGTTGGCATCGCTTTTCTGATCGCAATTTCGAGCGGCGCGTTTTCGATGATCACGTCCATGAGCACGGTCGGACTATATGTGTCCTACATTTTGCCGATCTATCTGGGCTGGCGCGCGCGCTGCGCGGGCGTCTGGGTCACTCGAGGGCCCTGGAACCTGGGACGATTCAGCAATGCAGTGAACGTAACCGCGATCGCTTGGACTACGTTCATCTGCACCATCCTGGTGATGCCTCCCAATCAATTCGCGGGCGAAGCCATGGTCGGTGTGGGAGTGCTGCTTACGGCCTGGTATCTCATCAGCGAAAGGCGTCGATTCAAAGGGGAAGCGGTGCTGCAGACGGCCATCGCGACCGATGCCTAAGCGTGCGTTTAGCGCGTTGGCGCTGATCACCGCCGCACTGGCGCAAAATAAGCCCGCTGCGGCTCCCGATGTCTGGCTGATCAGCATAGATACGCTGCGTGCCGATCATGTTCATTGTTACGGATACGCCCCGATTCAAACTCCCGCGCTCGACAGTTTGGCGCGCGGTGGAATCCGATTTGCGCAGGCCTTCACGCCCAGTCCTATCACCAATACCTCACACGTCAGTATTCTGACGGGCCTGCTTCCGAGCTCGCATGGAGTCACGGATTTTGCCGTGCCGCTTGCGCCCGAGCACCCGACGTTAGCTCAGCTGCTGAAAAAGCAGGGCTACCAAACCGCGGCCTTCATCGGCGCAGCGATTCTGGACAGCTCAACGTTGGCGCCTGGCTTGGACTCCGGATTTGATTACTACGATAACTTCCCACAGCACCCACCTTCGAGCTCCCGCTGGGGACGCGTGGAACGCCGCGGCTTGGATGTTGTGCAGCGCGCCGAGACCTGGTTGGCCGCGCATCGCACCACGGCGCCGCATTTCGTGTGGATACATCTTTATGATCCGCACGATCCTTATGATCCACCTGCGCCTTACTCGCAAACCTATAAGGATCGGTTGTACGACGGCGAGATTGCCTACGCCGACTCGGCTGTCGCGCACTTCATTGCCTACCTCAAGTCTCACCGCCAGTACGAGAACGCTTTGATTGTTGTGGTGGGGGACCACGGCGAAGGCCTCGGCGAACACGGCGAAAACACCCATGGCATCTTTCTTTATGACAGCACCACTCACGTTCCACTGATTCTCAAACTGCCTGGTCAAAGCAACGCCGGAAGAGTGATCGATGCGCAAGTGCGCACCATCGATATTTTGCCTACTCTGCTGGATCTGACCCGTGCCCCCGCTCCTGCGAAGCTGGATGGCGCATCGCTGAAACCGTATTTCGGCGGCACGGATGCAACCGCTCGCACAGCGATCGGAGAGACGGATTATCCGCTGAATTTCGGTTGGGCGGCGTTGCGATCCGTCCGAGCTGAAGGCCTGAAGTTCATCGAAGCCCCACGCCCCGAGCTCTACGATTTAGGCCACGATCCCGCGGAAACGGAAAATGAATACGAACCATGGAACCCGCGCGTGCTGCGATTTCGTAAGTTGCTAGCGGAGTTGAGAGAGCGGCCGACGCCATCGGCCCAAAAAGGCGCAGCCGGACCACAGACCGTGGCCGAACTGAAGGCGCTTGGCTATCTGGGAGCAGCCGACGTAGGGAGCCACTCGAACGTACCGGAACCCTCTTTGCTGCCCGACCCGAAAGACAAGATCGAACAGCAAAACCTATTACACACAGCGCTGACGGAATCGGAGGAAGGGCGGCGGGAGCGCGCTCGCGAAGCTCTCGAGAAGGTGTTGCAGCTAGATCCAAAATCCTATGCGGCGCTGCTGCAATTGGGTCAACTCGAATTTGACGCAGGTCAATATGCGAAATCGGCGGAGCATCTTGCCGCCGCACACCAGGTGAATCCGGACGACGCTTCCCCGCCTTTTTATGAAGGCGAAGCGTTAGCGAAGCTTCACGATTTCGCGGCGTCACGCGACGCATTGGAAGCAAGCTTGAAACTGAAGCCCAGACAGTTCCAGGCTCGTCTGCTGTTGGGCGAAGTGTACTTGGATTTAGGCCAGATCAATGCCGCGCAAGACGAGTTTGAAGCAGCGCGGCTGATCCAACCCCAAAATGTGGCTGCGAAGCTTGGGTTGATCCGCATCCTGATCGCGCAAGACAAAGCTGCCGCGGCCATACCGCAACTGCTGCAGCTCGCGAAATCTGATTCGCAAAATGCCGAAGTGTTTGAGCGGCTGGGGCAAGCGTACCGGCGCATCGGCAAAATACTCGAAGCCCGAACGGCGGAAGCGCGCGCCAAATTGCTCGCCAAAAAATAGCTCTCGAAACGTAGGTCAGCGCGCCCCTCTCCAGGTCCTCCGCGGAGCGCACCGAAGTTTTCCCCTCATCAACTGGGCGCGCCCAAATATGGATGAATCAGCGTTAGCGCGAGGCGGCGCCGGAACGTCCCATGATGGGCCACGCGTCGACGATTTGATCGCCGCGAGCGACGTAATATCGGTCGTAATAATTAGTGCTATCGTCCAGCACAGTGCAATAAATTTCGACGCGATCGCCCAACTTGAGGTCTTTATCCCCATCCTTCCACGCGAGCTGACCGTACTCCGCGCCTTGCGTGGCCACCTGCAGCCAAGGCATCCCTTTCACTTTGTCAGTGGGCCGAACTCCAGCTTTGTTGCCGTAGTCAATCGTGACTTGATTCGGATGGCGTCGGCTATCCACGGTAGTAAGTACGGTAAGTGCGCCGACGAAATCATTGTAATTGGTGGGGTCGTCCTTGCCGCCGATCACGAAGTACCGCGTATCCATGAATACATAAGACCCAACCTCGAGTTCGGTCAAGCCATTCTCGTGGTCGATATTGTAAGTGCCCGTGCTTCCCCCGGTGAAAATGTTCGCTGGCAGTCCGGACTTTTTGATCAGCTCAACCGTCTCTCGCGGGGCCGCCAGCGCTTTGGCCGACTCTTCGCGCCGTTTCTCAAACGTCTTAGTGTGCGCAGCGCCACCGGCGTACGCCATGACACCCTCAAATTGCATGCGCTTGGAAGATGCCACTTTCTGCGCCAGGTCGACCCCAGGTTGGCCGTTTTCTATACCCTGACGGGTCGAACCTGCATCCACCGACACGAGAATCTTGAGCTTGGCACTCTCCGCCGCGGCTGCCTGCTCGATCCAATCAAACACGATTGGGTCGTCGATCACGAACATGAAGGTAGGGTCTTTGATCGAGAGCGCCACCGCCCGAGCTATGGCATTCTTGCTGGCCGGCTGCTTCGTCCACATCACGTTCTTCAGGCCTGCATCGGACATCAGCTCCGCTTCGGCAATGGTGGCGCAGGTTAGACCAATACCGCCGTGTGCGAGCTGAAGCTTGGCGACATCCACACTTTTGTGGATCTTCACGTGAGGGCGAATATTGATGCCAGTCGACTTAGTCTGATCCCTCATCGTCTTAAGATTCTGCTGTAACAGCGCTTCGTCGACAATCATACAGGGCGTGGGTAGGACGTCCTTCGTCATGTCTCGGAAATCGCGCCGCGCTATACGAGCTTCAAACTCGGTGTAGGGAAATCCAGCGGGACTTGTTTTAGCAGCCCGCGCCTGAAATGGGGTGAAAGCGCCTGCGGCGGCGCTGGCAGCTAGGAAGTGGCGGCGTGAAGTCATACAGCTTCCTGGGTGGAGTCTAACATGCTCTTTTGCGTCATTTCGCTCATATTGCGTAGCCTTTCTTAAAGAAGCAACTGCTTCTACTTCTGTTCGGTTCCTGTTACCAGCGACCGCCTGGTGCCGTCTGTTCGATTTCATCCAATACCAACCCGGTGTGTTGCCCCAATAACGGCGGCGATTGATAATCCATGGGCCGGTCGACAAAGCGCATGGGATTCTTGAAGAGCTTGAGCGGGCCAACCGCCGGATGGTCGACCTCTACAACGTTATCTCGCGCCAGCATTTGCCGGTGTTGCAAAACTTCCGCCACCGAGAGAAGTGGCCCGCAAGGCACTTCGTACTGGTCAAAAATGGTGGCCCATTCGTCGCTTGAGCGCCCAGCTAAAACAGCTTCGATTTCCTCGATCAGGCTCACTCGGTTTGCTACCCTAAGCTGATTGGTTCTATAGCGCTCGTCGTCGGCCAAATCCGGCCTGTTCAGCGCATCGCAAAAGCGCCCCCATATCCGGTTATTGGGCACGCCAATTGCTAGCCGCCTGTCTTTGCAACGCAGCAACTGGTAGGGAACGATCGAGGCATTCTCGGTGCCCGTGGGCGTTGGACTCACTCCAGTCAGCAGAGAAGTGGTGGAGTGGTATGACATCGCAAAAAGCAGCGACTCGAGCAGCGAGATTTCAACGTGTGTTCCCTGGCCGGTCCTTTGCCTCTCATAAAGCGCCGCCAGAATGGCCTGAGACGCGAATTGGCCGGCCAGCACGTCGGCTATCGGAAAGCAGGCCTTCACCGGCTCGCCATCCAGTCCACTGGCAACCATCATGCCGCTCATAGCCTGAATGATCAGGTCATAGCCTGGCCGCTGGCGGTCCGGCCCGCTGAGCCCGAAACCGGAGATGGAAGCGTAGATCAACCGCGGGTGATCCCGGCGCACAGTCTTATAGTCAATACCCAAACGTTCGGCTACACCCGGACGGAAGTTTTGAATAACGACATCGCACTCCTCGGCCAAGCGCCGGAACGCCGCGATGCCGTCGGGCTGCTTCAGGTCCAGCGCCACGCTTTCTTTGTTGCGATTAAGCGCCAGGAAATAAAGGCTCTCCCCGCCGGCGAAAGGCGGACCCCACTGACGGGCTTCATCGCCGCCCCCTGGTTCTTCAATCTTAATCACTCGAGCGCCCAGATCGCCCAGCAGCATTGTGCAGAAGGGTCCGGCCAGGGCGCGGCTCAGGTCGAGAATTCGAACGCCCTGGAGAGGGTTGCAAGTGCCGCTAGAATACGCCATGGTATCTTGCAATGCTAAGGCAAATGCTCTCGCCGATCAATCATCAAAGAGTCTTTTTCTGATAACCTTCTGTTAAGCTGGCTTCTGTCGAAGTCTATGACCGTCACTCAACTGGAATGCCTGCGCGCCATCGCCCGTCACCGCCATTTCGCGCGCGCGGCCGAGACTCTCGGAAAGACGCAGCCGGCAGTCACAGTCCACATACAGCGCCTGGAGGCAGACCTCGGCGTGACGCTGCTCGAGCGGACCGGTAAGCAGGTGGGGCTCACCAGTGCCGGCGAAATACTGCTTCCTTACGCGGAGAAGATACTGGCCGAGACTGCGGAGGCTCGCGTGCGCATGACCGAAGTCCACGGCGGCACTTTGGGCGTAGTGCGGATTGGGGTGGTGCCGACGATTGCCGCACACTTTCTACCAGCGGTTTTCAAAGAGTTCAAGTCGCGCTTCCCGAAAGTAAAAGTACTGTTGCGGGAAGAAAGCACCACGCCGATGCTCACCGCGCTGCTGCTCAGCCGCGAAATCGACCTTAGTATCGCACTCCGTCCTCAGCGGTCCGCTGGTTTGAAGCCTCATACCTTGTTTACCGAGGAATTTTGCGTGGCTGTATCCACTCAGCACCGTTTGAGTGGGCGAACCAGCATCTCGATGGGCCGCCTGAAGCGCGAGAAGTTCGTTCTGTACAAAACTCCAGGACACAATACGCGCGAGATGACCTTGCAATATTGCCGCAGCGCGGGCTTTGAGCCGGAAGTTGCATTCGAGAGCGAACAAGCCGAGACGATTCAAAATCTGGTCGCCTCTGACCTCGGCGTCACGCTCTTGCCTGAAATGGTCCTCCGTCATCGGGCCGGCCACAATATCTCGATGGTACGAATTCAACCTCCCACGCCGCGCCGTACCGTGGTAGCCACCGGGAGGCCGGGGCGATATCTTTCCACCAACGCACGCCAGTTCTTGCAGTGCGCCGAAAAAGTGTCGGAATCCTGGGATGCCTCTTCCAACCCCCTATAAGCAGCTACTGCTCCGAGCCCTGCCGATCGTAATCCGCGAAGGTCCTACCATCCTGCGCAAGCTGTTTTAGGAGTGGCGCCGGAGACCACAGATCGAAACCGTGCTGCGCCTCGAACTCTTGCACACGAGCCAAAACCTTGCACAGGCCCACGGTGTCGGCGTAGAACATGGGACCGCCACGCCACGCAGGAAACCCATACCCGTTCAGGTACACGATATCGATATCCACGGCACGCAATGCGATGCCTTCTCCCAGCAACCGGGCCCCTTCGTTCACCAGCGCGTACAGGCATCGGTCCCGGATCTCGTCGGGAGTGATGCCGCGCCTCTCAATGCCGGCTTCGCGGGACACTGCTTCTATCAGCGCGTCCGTCTCCGGATCGTGCAAAGGCCTCCGTTGCTCGTCGCACTTCGAAAACCCCCGCCCAGCCTTTTGCCCGAAGCGCCCGAACTCGCACAAACGATCTGCCACCAGCGGTTTCCTGACGCCCGGTTTTTCAAGATGTTTGAATTCTTTGCGAATCCGCCAGCCAACATCCAGGCCAGCCAGATCGGAGACGGCGAGTGGCCCCATGGACCAGCCAAAATCGTACAGCGTCCGATTAACGTCCTCCACCGAAGCCCCTTCTTCGAGGAGAAACTGAGCCTCTCGAAAATACGGATGCAACATACGATTTCCGATGAAGCCCCTGCAGTTGCCGGCCAGCACGGCGATCTTCTTCAGTTTCTTGCCGAGCGCCATGGATGTAGCAATCACCTCTTTGCTGGTGGATTTACCGCGAACCACTTCCAGCAGGCGCATCACATTGGCTGGACTGAAGAAGTGATGTCCAACTACCATCTCAGGGCGTTTCGTCGCCGAGGCAATGTCATCAATGTCGAGTAAGAAGAAGGTCGTGGCAACCGAACTCCCGCAAAGCGGGTTAGTGCAAGGTTGCTTATCGGGCCGCTTTCTCCTACTCGTCTTCCAGACGATGGACGACGCCAAGGATCGCCTGATACTAGCCGACTTCCCGGTATTGATCTTGCCATTCACTGTTTACTCTCTAAATGACTCTCGTCTTCTCATCGCTGCGGCCGCGAGACCACTTCCATCGAGAAGTCGAATCCGTCCTCATCGCCGCCCTTGGGCATTTAAGGTCCAAGAACCATGGGCACTTTTGTCATGTGATGATTCGTGCATCCTGCAGCAAGGCCTCTCCAATTACCCGGTGCGTTAATTTTGTCAGGAACGAGCCGGACGGCTGGCCCGGGCGCCTCAAGGCGCTTTCAGCTATTCCTCGTGAAGCGCTGATTCAGTCGGGGTTGTGGACGGACCGGTTCAGCGCCTGCCGGTTCCCAGATCGTCCGAATGCCCGGCCTTCAGGCGGGACCACTGGGCCGTGGGACGTCCATTGGTGCGGAAATTTTGCTTGCCGTGAAACCGTTGTGGCCAGACGGTCGGCGAGTCTTCCCACATCTCCTGCCGCCCGTAGACGGTCAAGTCGAGCAACCGATAGCTGTTATCCATCGCCTCGACGCCGCGACTCGTCGTCCAGTAAGTCTCGAAGACCTTGGATCCTTGTCGCAGGTAGCAAACAATGTGCATCCTACCCACCCGGCGGCCAACCAAGAGCGTGTCGAGCGAGTCCTGGGCCGAGTACCAAGGCATCTCCCAGCCCATGAAGTCGCGGTACCGGGCGCTCTCTTCGTACGGGCCTTGGCAAAACGTCGCGAAGGTGACGTCCCGAGAATGAATATAGGACTGATCGCAGACCTGCGATGTAACCCAGGTGCACCCCTCGCACTGCTCCGGCGCGGGGTGGCCAGTGTGCCACATGAAGTAATAGGCGATGAGCATCCGGCGTCCCTCAAACGCGTCCAATAGCGTCACCGGGCCACGTTCGCCAATGAGCGGTGTGGCACCGTCCACCTCGACCATGGGGAGCCGCCGGCGGGCGGCCGCAATGGCGTCGCCTTCTCTCGTGTGAGCTTTCTCTCGAACCCGCAATGCGTCCAGGTCGGCGTGGAAGGTGCTCCGATCGACTACCTTAGGGACTCCAAGTCCATCTCTCATAAAGTCTGTCATCGTTGTCTCCACTAGCGCTGTTCTTTACCCCGCTTTCTCCTCTGCGGCGCGCTTTCGGGCGGCTTCTTGAGGGTCGGCTATTATGTCGACCCACTTCTGGTCAGGCGAGGCCTGGGCGTCGTAGTTGTCGTGCCAGTTCCACCACTTGTACGGCGGGGTCTTGGGGTAACCCTCTGGCAAGTCCTCCCAAGTCTCCTGACGGCCGAGCGGCGTGATGTCGAGGTAGCTCCAGGTGCTCCCCATCGCCTCGTCGCCTCGGCTGTTGATGAAGTATGTGCGAAACACCTTGTCGCCGTCGCGGAAGAACACGTTGTGGCCGTGCCACTCGTTCACGCCGAAGTCGATGTCGAAGCCGTCGGTGATGGTGTACCAGGGCATCTCCCAGCCCATCCGCGCCTTCAGGCGCGCGACGTCCTCCTGCGGCGCGCGTGAGGCGTAGGCGAGGGTGGTGTCGCGGGCGTTCAGATGGGCCAGTTGGGCCACCTGATCGGCGCCCAGAGAGCAGCCGCGGCAGGCGTGCTCGGGCCAGCCGAACACGCCGGGCTCGAAGAAGGCGCGGTAGACGATCAATTGAGGGCGGCCCTCGAACAAATCGAGCAGGCTTACCTTGCCCTTGGGTCCGTCGAACTCGTACTTCTTGTCCACAGCCACCCAAGGCATCCGCCGGCGTTCGGCGGCTAGCGCGTCACGGGAGCGGGTCAAGGCCTTCTCCTTGACGAGGAGCTGCTGGTGAGCCGCCTCCCACTCCTGCTGCGAAACGATCGGGGGGCTCTTCATTGTTGCCATGTTATTTCTCCTTTACATTCTGAAGCAGACCGGGACGATCCGCTCTGAAAAATTTTCTGAACTTGCCGATGCACACCGCCAGAATTCCTCCCGTGGATCCGGCTCCGGCGACCAGTACTGCTGTATTTGCGATGCATGCTGGGCACATATGTTTCTCCTTTGAAATTAAGTTCGTGATCCTTTCGCCGTTCCCAACCCTTGAGCCTGCCAGCCTTTCCGTGACCAGCGCATTCAGGAACATGCTTGTACCTATTTACGCGTGGACGTGCCAGCCTCGGGCAGGTGGACGTCCGCGCTCACATCCTGGCTGTATCGTTTGGCCCAATGGCACATACCCCGGAGTGGCGCGATGATCGTCCTTCCCAGCTTGGTTAACGAATACTCGAAGGCCCTGGCCCTCGATCTAGTCGCGCGCCGGGTGATCAATCCCGTGGATTCCAGATTTCGCAAAGTTCTGGTAAGCATGCGTCGGGAGACGTTTCCAACGTTGCGGCCCAACTCCCCGTGCCGGTAAGGCCTTTCTTTCAGCGAGAAGAGGATCTTCGGTGTCCATCTGCCGATGAAGATCGGGCCCTGCTTTTCGATGCCTGCGGCATCGATGTGGCTCTTGCTGCTTCTCTCAGTTCTCGATATAACCTGGTGCTTGTTGCTCACGAGATAAACTTAACCCTGAATGTTGAAATGCTGGGAGTGACAAGTGTGGCGGGATTCCAGAGCCTACAGCGCGCCGGATCGACATGGACCCGCTAATCACAGCCGCGGCGCGCGCGCTGGCCGCCGGCGATCCTCTTGGGGCGTTGAAGCGTGTGGCCCTGCGCGACGACGCGCCCGCACTGGCGCTTCGCGGCATTGCGATGGCGCAGCTGGGCGATTTGGTCCGGGCCAAGGCTCTCTTGCGAAGTGCCGCCCGCGCCTTCAGTCCGAGAGAAGCTGTAGCTCGCGCGAGGTGCCTGGTCGCCGAAGCCGAGATAGCGCTCGCCTCGCGCGATCTGAGCTGGCCAGTAAAGTCGCTCGATTCTGCTCGCGCAACACTCGAAGCGCATGGTGACCGGCTCAACGCTGCGCACGCGCGGTACCTCCAGGTGCGGCGCCTCCTGCTGATCAGTCGCCTCGAGGAGGCCGAGCACACGCTCGCGCAGCTCGACCCCACGATCCTCCCGCCCGCGTTGAAGGCCGTCCACGAGTTGGTAGCTGCAGGGATCGCGCTGCGGCGCCTCCAAACCAAGGCAGCGCGCGACGCTCTCGCCCGCGCCAGGCTCGCTGCCAGCCAGGCCGATATCCCCGCGCTCACGGCAGAGGTGGAAAGTGCGTCCCTGGTGCTGAACACGCCTGCCGCGCGCCTGATCGCCAACGGCGCGGAGCGGACCCTGCTACTGGAGGATGTCGAAGCGCTGCAGTCCTCCCAAATGCTCGTCGTGGATGCGTGCCGTTACGTCGTGCGTGCCGCGGGCCAGGCGGTGTCGCTCGCAAGCCGTCCTGTGTTGTTTGAACTCGCACGCGCGCTGGGCGAGGCGTGGCCCGCAGACGTTCCGCGGAATGTCCTGCTGGCGCGCGCATTCGGAGCGAAACTCACGGATGAATCGCACCGCGCGAGGTTGCGTGTCGAAATCGGGCGGCTGCGCAGAATGCTTCGGACACTCGCCACGGTAAGTGCGACCAAGAGCGGGTTTCTACTGATTCCCCACCGTGCACGCGAGGTCGTCGTACTCGCGCGGCCCGTCGAAGATGAGCATGGGGCGGTCCTGGCGTTTCTCACCGACGGTGAATCCTGGTCGAGATCGGCCCTGGCGCTGGCACTGGGTACCAGCCAGCGCACCATGCAGCGGGCGCTCGACTCGCTGGCGGCCGCGGGCAGAGTGCAGGCGTTCGGCCGCGCCCGGGCTCGCCGTTGGATGACTCCGCCTGTGCCGGGATTCACGACGACATTGTTACTCCCCGCTCCGCTGCCGGGTGACTAGTATGGAAGCATGAATCGATCAGCCGCCGAAATCGTTCGCGAATTCGGGCCCTTTCCGGGGACCGAGAGAGTGCATGGCGTCACTTATGACGGCCGGAAAGTCTGGTTTGCCTCCGGTGACAAGCTGAACGCTTTCGATCCGTCGAGCGGTAAGACGCTCCGCTCGATCGATGTGCCCGCGCACGCTGGAACGGCTTTCGACGGCGAGCACCTGTTTCAGATCGCCGAGGATCGTATCCGCAAGATCGATCCGGAAACCGGCCGGGTGCTTGCCACGATCCCTGCGCCCGGGGGCGGCCGCGACTCCGGACTCGCCTGGGCCGAAGGCACGCTGTGGGTGGGCCAGTATCGGGACCGCAAGATCCATCAGATCGATCCCGAGACCGGGGCGATTCTTCGCACCATCGAGTCCAATCGCTTTGTCACCGGGGTCACCTGGGTCGATGGAGAGCTTTGGCACGGCACGTGGGAAGGTGACGAGAGCGATCTGAGGCGAATAGATCCTCGGACGGGTGAGGTCCTGGAGCAGCTCGATATGCCGGCCGGTGTCGGCGTGTCGGGCTTGGAATCCGATGGCCGCGATCAATTCATTTGCGGCGGAGGAACTAGCGGGAAGGTGAGGGCCGTCCGACGGCCCAGGTGAGGCTCCGAGGTCCTCGTCGATTACGTGAGCAAGTGATCGAGGCAGGTCCATTGCTTGCACACTCATCGATAGGTTCAAATGACCGCCAACTATCACTCAAATAGAATCGTATTGGGGCTCCGGTCCGCAGCGCTTTGAATAGGGAACGAGAAACGCTATGACTCTATCTGGAGTGATCCGTCGCGAGAGTGCCGGGGTGTGGCGGAGTCGGGACCGCCGGATCACACCTGTATAAGGCTGGAACATGCCACTGGGAATGCGTTACCCAATGTAACCGCCAAATCGTCGGCTTCCAGGTTGTCCGGTGGACGCACGCCCGAAGCCGGAACCGCCGTGACAACAATTTGAGTCGGAACGTCCGCGGCATTTGGGAGGGAAGATGACGCCGACATGCCACCCTCGAAACGGACGAGAGTTGTTCTACCGTAGTGGCGACAAGATGATGGCGGTGGAAATTGATACGCGGTCCAGCTTTGCTGCGGGCAAGCCGAAATCTCTTTTCCAGGGGCTGTACCAACCCACTCCAATTCTTGGATGCCAACTACGATGTCTCGCCGGACAGCCGCCGTTTCTTGATGATCAAGCCCGGCGGGGAAGAGCAGGCCCCTACGCAAGTCAATCTCGTATTGAACTGGTTTGAAGAGTTAAAGCGCTTGGCGCCGTTGTCCAAGTAGGGCAGCGGCGACAATTGGGATTATCCATATCGCAATCCGCTCGACTTCATCGAGCGTGATCTCATCGCTCGTCCGATCGGCAAAGCTTCGTCGTACCTCCAGATTTGTGCGCCATCATCTTGACGCCTGCCCCTAACAGGCCTATAGTACCTGGGTTCATTTCCCAACCACATCGATCTCTTCCATCAAGACCGCCGCTTCGCGCATGGCGACCCGATAGCTGCCAGCCGCGAGTTGACGCTCGCGTTTTCCTCGAATTCGCACATTCAAAAAAGGAGACAGAAAAGATGGAAGGAACATTACTCTCTAACAGCGGCAAGATCTTCCCTTCGATTATTCAGGGACAATGTACTGGATGTTCAGGAGCGGCGGGCCGGGGTCTCCGGGCCTGCTCTTTTGCCGCCGGAAGTTCGGCGAGAGATCGATGATAAGGAATAGCCGCTGACCGCCCCCGATCTCTTCATGGCCCTGCGCGAGCAACTCGGCCCGGGCTTGCAACACGGAAGGTGGCCGTTGATCGCCCGATCATCGATTACATTTGAGAACGCGCCCACGCCGAACTGAATCCACCGTGCGATATACTCAATGACCGCTGGAGGTTTGCGTGAGAACTGAACCAACGGTCTGCTGGATGATCTGGGCAGCCGCCTTTGCGGCTGGCACATTGCCGGCGCAGGTGCCGTCGGACATAGCGACGAAGCTGATTGCGATCGGACGGGGAGTGTGCGTTCCAGAAACCGCGGAACTCTATGCGCCGTTGCAGCCGAAACCTCCCTACGCGGGTGTGAAGTTTACACGCGACGTCTCGTTCGGGCCCGATGCCAAGAACGTCCTCGACGTGGCCGAGCCGGAAAAAGGCGGCGGATCGCGGCCGGTGCTGATCTATCTTTCGGGTGGGGCCGGCAACAAGCAACAGGGTGGTCCGAACGGCGGGGCTTTCTACGACAACATCATGGTCTGGGCGGTGAAGAACGGCATGGTCGGAGTGAACATGCAGCGCCGTAACGGCGAGTCGTGGGACGATCCTGCGAAAGACGTGAGCCTCGTGGTGCACTGGGTGTACAAAAACATCGCAAAGCACAAGGGGAATCCGAAGCGGCTTTTCGCCTGGTCGCAGTCCGCCGGGAACATTCCTCTCAGCACCTATGTCGCCCACTCCGAGTTTTGGGGAACCGAGGGCATTGGTCTCAAGGGCGTGATCTTCATGTCGCCACCAGCCTTCGACATTCTCCCGGTAGCCCCGCCGCCGGTGCAGGGCGCTGCATTTGCCCCCTGCGGCTCTCCGAATGGGGGCCCTCCCACCGTTCCGGCAGCCGGACGCGGAGGCGGGTCGGGCGGTCGCGGTTTTGGCGGGGGACGTGGGGCGCCTCCGGACCCCGCCACGCAGCTGGCCCGTTCGAATCTGCCTGGGCTGACGGGTTCGAAGATACCTCTCATGATCTCGGTAGCAGAGCTCGATCCTCCCAACATCATCGGGTTCGCCGAGACGCTGCGGGATGAGCTCAAGAAAGCGAACCGCAACGTGACCTACGTTGTATATAAGGACCACAGTCACATCTCCGAGGTGATGTCGCCCGATACGGCCGATAAAAGCGTCACCGGGCCGATCCTCAAATGGATGAAGAGCGTCAAGTAGTTAATCTGCACGGCGACGAGCGCAGTCAATCCGGAATGTCGACATCGCTGCAGAGATGAGCCCCCATATCTTTAGTGACACGATCCCCTAGCGCGAAACCCAAGAGATAATTAAGCGCTTCCTGGAGCGCCGACTAAGTTTCGCGGAATGCATCGCTGCTCTGGATGCTGCGCTTGCCGGCCTCATCCTAACACTGACCGGCGAACAGATCCGACGTCTTCGCACTGTGATGTTGGCAAACAATGAAATCGTCATGAAGGAAATGGAACGACGTGGATCGCAGCGAGTATCCCTTAAGTCTCCAGGCACAGATTTAGCCCGCGCTACCCGATGGTTCGCCGCCCACGTTGAAAGACTTGTCGGGACGTGCTCTACTGCTTGCAGGTGAGCGTGAAACCGTTGCGCTTGCGTCTTGGACGCATAGAAGATGAATTGTGTGATGTCCAGCGTCACTTCCCGGCCATTAACGCGCTGCTCAACAGCCGTCGTGATGAATTTACAGACACGGTGCGGCAGAATATGCTCGCGGCGTACGAGTTTCTCGATGCGGTTGTGAACGACGACGTCGACTTGTTCAGCGATGAAGGTCTTGAAGCGCTTCTACAGCTTAACCATCTCGTACTGCTTGGTAGCGGATATGATCCGCGCGAGTTCGGCCGGCACATCAACGTTACCCGACTTCAGTTCTTTGATAATTTTCGTCGGTACGTTAAGCCGATCCGGCAGTGGTATCTCAAGCATGAGACTGACAACCCGTATAAGGTGGCGTCGCAAGTCTACGTGGGCGTGTTAAGCCAACCCCAACTCTATCAAGAAGGCAATCATCGCACCGGGTCCCTAATTGCCAGCGGCATCCTTTTGCAGAACGGTTGCCCGCCGTTCGTCCTTACGCGGCAAAACGCGGTTGCTTACTTCAATCCTTCATCGGAGATCAAGTTCACCGACAAACGGACGATTCGCGGCAAGCTACGCCTGCCTAAGTACCAGAACGACTTCCGAGACTTCCTGCGACAAAACGTTAATGAGGCGTATGTGCGTCGGTCCTAAATACTCGGAAAAGTACCAACGAAAAAGGCTTCAGTCGAGAGCGTTGATCGCGCCGCAGTCGGCGCGCCCCCAATCACAGGGTCCAGCTTGGCTAATCGAATAGCACAATTCGCGAACTCGACCTGACTGTGACTCTCGGAAACTTCCATCATTCTGAGATCATTAGGTTTGTCGGAGTCCCTGAGGTGACTGGCTAAGCCGATGTTGAGCGTGCTTTCTCCGTTCCTTTCGATGCTGTTTCCAGTCTTCCGTTCTCGTGCCGCCCTCTTCTCGTGCCGCCCTCCAGGTGGAGATCCTGGCGCTGCGGCATCAGATTGGTGTGCTCCGGCGTTCAGCCAAGAAACGGCCTAAGTTGACCGTGGTGGACCGTGTGTTATGGGCGTGGTTGTCCGGAGCCTGGGCCGATTGGCGATCCCGTATGGCCAAAATATGAAACTCATCCGCGCAGGAGGTTACCATCAGGCTCAGCAATGCAAGAAAACAAATGGGCCCGCCTGTTCGCGTATGTCACCGGCCTCGTGAACCAGATGCTACTGCTCCAGAACGAATACCTCGCCGCCGAAAACCGTATCCTGCGATCTCGCTTCCCGGCCCGTATGTGCCTTTCCGATCCCGAACGTTCTACCCTCGCTGAGATCGGTAAACGGCTCGGTCGCAGCGCGCTCCAGCACGTGGCCAGCATAGCCAAACCAGAGACCATCCTCGCCTGGTACCGCCGGCTCATTGCCCGCAAGTTCGACGGCTCCAAACACCGCGCCTTACCGGGTCGGCCCCCAACCGCGCCAGAAGTGGAGGCGCTCATTGTCCGCTTCGCCAGAGAGAACTCCGGTTGGGGATACGACCGCATTGTCGGAGCTCTGGCCAATCTCGGCCATTCCGTCTCCGATCAGACGGTGGGAAACATCCTTCGCCGATACGGGATCGCGCCGGCGCCAAAGCGGAGCCAGAAGACCACCTGGAAGGATTTCATTACCTCCCACATGGCCGTCCTGGCCGGCACCGACTTCTTCACGGTCGAGGTGCTCACCTGGCGAGGGCTCGCCACCTACTACGTGCTGTTCTTTATCCATCTGGAAACGCGTCGTATCCACTTCGCCGGCTTGACCAGGCATCCCACCTCCCAATGGATGCTCCAGATGGCCCGCAACGCAACCGACGAGAGCTTCGGTTTTCTTCGCGGACACAGGTACCTTCTCCATGATCGAGATACGACGTTCTGCGCCGCCTTTCAGGATGTGCTGCGCTCAAGCGGAATTAAGCCACTGGCGCTTCCACCGCGTAGTCCGAATCTGAATGCGTTCGCCGAACGCTGGGTGCGTGCCATCAAGCAAGAATGCCTATCCAAACTTATCCTGTTCGGCGAGCCTTCATTACGACGGGTGCTGAGCGAGTTCATCGACCACTATCATTTCGAACGAAACCACCAAGGTAAAGACAACCTCCTCCTCTTCCCTTCTCCGGACGCCAGGCCAACCCAAAGTCGTCGGACTCTTCGCTGCCGCGAACGCCTCGGTGGTTTGTTGAGGTATTACACCCGAGCCGCTTAATTCTTTGACCATACGGCCAGGGGGCAGATCATCAAGGTAGGAAATGATGAAGGGCTGAACCCTCGCGGGGACCGTGAAGCTCTGGAACTTCGCCTTTCCGGTGTCGGTGTTCCCCGTTACCTGGCCTTGTGCATTGATGTTCGGTTGGCGCTGCAATTTGACGTTGCCAAAACTGAATGCCTCCGTACTGGTGTTGATTTGTTGAAAGATGCTGCTGGTAAACGTCGAATTCGACGTAGTGCAGGTGCGGGTGCCTTTCTGCGCCACCGGCATCATAGAGTAATTGCTGATCTGGTTGCCGATCTGAACCGCCAGCGGAACCGCGCAACCCAGGGGAACATTCGCCGGCACCGTGAACACGATCTGATCTTCGCCGATGCAGCACCCCGACCGGCCCTGGTAGATCACATTCGCCTGCACCCCGCCCAGCCACAGCTTCAGCGGAATGTTCGGCATATTGACGCCCAATCCCGCGCCGGAAGCGTCGCTGCCGCTAATCGGCCCCAAGCCGGTCGCCCACAGGATCAGTGTGTCGCCTGGATTGGCCGCGCCGCAGGTGGTGTAAGGACCCCCACAGGGCGTCCCAGGAGTTACCGAAACCAGGCTGTAGTCGGCATTGGTCACGATCCCCGCCCCTTGTCCGTCCGATGTCACCGTGAAGATGCCGAGATTGTTTTGGACCACGGTGATCGGCGTCGCGATGCCGGGTTGACCGTTGTAAGTAACGGTGATGGTTCCCGTGCCTACGGGCGTATTGGAAGGCAGCAGAGCGGCGACCTGCGTTGCTGAGGTGTAGTACAACAGCGGAGCTACCGTGGTTCCATTCACCGTGACGCTGATCGACGTTCCGCTCAAGCTGGTATTTTGAAACGCGTTTTGCGCGATCGAGATTGTGCCCGGCCCAAGATTGGAGCCAAAAATGAGAAAGATCGCCCCCTGTGCGATGCCGGCGTTCGGCAGCCCCGCGGTGATGTTGCTGGCCCCATTCGTCACGTTAGTGATCTGCGGCTGAATGACCGCTCCGTCAACCGGGGTGTTGAAAGTAATCGCGAAAGAGGGGTCATTTGAATTATTAGCGTCGATCCCAATGCAGTAACTACCTGGAGCAAGATTGGTGATCGCAATTGTGCTGGTAAAACTATCGCCGCTATTCAGCGTTGCAGTTGCGCTGTTGCAGCCGTCGATGGAAGCGCCCTCGGAAAACAAATAGGATGCTCCGCCCGAAGCGCCAGCTATGGAGGCAGTAGCGCTGAATGCCCCGCCAGGCCAATAGAACGTGTAGTAGTCTTCCGACCCGAGCCCCCCGATTGTTCCGGTGACTTGTCCTACCACTGGCGCAGTTAGAAGTACGGGCGAGGAACCCGAGCCGCCCGGGAGGCTGATAATGGACAGGATGTTGCCGATTACGCCGGTCCCAGACTGACTCGTAAACTGGAAGTTGTCGACGATCGGCACAGGCCCGCTAGTGAAAGTAAGTGTTTCCCCGGCCCCCTCGCAAAAGGAACCTGGGCCAGACGCTCCCCCGGACGTCGAAAAACACACGTCGTAATCAAGACTTGGGGCAGCGAAATCAACCACGCCACTATCGGTGCCACTGAAATTGAATAACAACTGGGTCGCCGTCGCTGACAAATCGGAGCCGTCAAACGGAAAGAAATAGCAGCAGGACAGACTGAACGTACTTGGGTTCGCTGCGGGGTCACTCAGCTGCAAATTGTAGCCAATAATATTGGATTGAGCGAGAACGCCGATGGTGCCGTCCGTGACGATGTCTCCGGTCAGGCCGATCCCTCCGATCGTCTGATTAACGTAGTAATACGAATACACGGCGCTCAGGCCGACCGCGAACGACCGGGTGACAGGAGTTGCCGCCGCGTAGCTCGCATTGCCGCCTTGGCTAGCCGTGATCGAGCACGTCCCTGCCGCGACAATCGACACGGTGTTTCCCGACACGGTGCACACGGACGGAGTCGTCGAGGCGAAGGTCACCGTCAACCCCGAACTGGCCGTCGCCGTAATGGTGAACGAGGCTGCGCCAAGCGTTACATTGCCAAGCGCGCCGAACGTGATGGTCTGCGAAGTCTGAGCCCTAGTGACAGCGAACCCCCACGCGCTGTAATACGCAATCTGGCCGTTGGAATCGGATGCGTCGACGCTCCACTGATACGTGGTACCGGCCGTCAAGGCAGGTCCCACAGTTATTTGCGTCGCCGAAGTCGACTGATCGAACACTAGCATACTCGTATATGTGTCAAAGTTTGTGTAGGTCAGTTGAAAGACCTCGACGCTATAGCTGGTGGCCCCCGGAAATGAAGCTCACTGCAACGTAGGGGTCGTCGTCGAAATACTGGCCCCATTTGCCGGAGAGGTTAGCTGAAGTATCTTGGAAAGCGTCAACGTGCCAACATTTGTGATCTGCCCTGGCGTGACCGTCACGTTTAACCCGACCCACTGCCAATACTCATTGGACGGAGCTACCGCGTAAAGCGTGAATTGGCCCGTGGGAGGATTCGATATAACGAAGCTTCCGTCGCTACTGGCAGTAGCGGTGGCCAGCACTGGACTGCCAAAACTCCCGGCCTCCAAGTCTAGTGTGGCATTCGGAACCGGGCTCCCGTCCCAATCGACGCTTCCGATGATCTCGGCGGTTTGCCCGCGTGCCGGGAGGGCACCGATCAACGACAGCAGGAGCGTCGCGCTAATGAGGGAGACGAGCAGCCGCAGTCTCTTAGTCATTGCGTCCGGCCCACTCCTCCATCCGCAGGGCGGATTTGAAGCATGGTAACCGGGATTTCCATTTTGGCTTTCCGTACCGGGTCAGTATACACCTGACGCCTCTGCTGGGCCGGCCTTTGGGGGTTTTTCATCCCGCGCGACTCCGATGGCCGGGGGAAGGGGCCAGCTCTGCCTCTTCCCGGTACGAAAAAAGGCCGCAAGGGCTCATTGCAAGCGATTTCTCAGACACCTTGCCGTCCCACCCTCCTTCCTTCCACCTGTTTCCTTCCCTGCCTTCCCGTCCTATCCAGTCGGTAGGGGCAGCGCCCAGATCCTCCGCAAAATCGCCGCGAACATCCGCCGCGTCAGATGCCCTTCGGCCAACAGGAGCCAATAGTACCGCGCATGTTTTACCAACCGCCCGCCCGTCTTCACCAGCCGCTGCTGCAAGCTGGTCAGCGACCACTTCTCGATCTTCTTGGGCAGCACCAGCCGCCGCCACAGGTTTCCCAAGTTGTAGGCGATCAGGCTCAGCCATAGTTGTACTTCATTCGACCGGAATCGATGACAGCTCAGCCGCGTCATCTTCACCGCCTGCTTGCCTTCTTTGATCCATTGCTCCGCTGTCCCACTGCCCAAGTGAATTCCGGCGAACCTTTACCAAGCCCATGGCGACAAGGCAGGAGCGATCTGGCCGATGCGTACATGCGGATTAGTCACCACTGGCGAAGGTGGCTCTCGCCTGAATGCCGTGCGCAACGTTTACGAAAAGAAGGAATCGGGAAATCGACAAAGCCACGGACCGGGCCGATGAGCAACAAAGAACTTGCACGCCGAGAGACACCGGAAGATTGCACAGTTGGTGAGTGCACGGGAAATCCGGGTTCGGCTGCAGTGACTCTTCCTGACTGCAATTGTGGTAGCGTTGGTTCGCGGCGATTACGAATGATCAACCGCGC
>Ga0182024_10002569_pt1 | contig 44764 bp, 38 predicted proteins | sample P32metaG_FD_120480 | JGI IMG/M metagenome (GOLD analysis project Ga0182024, IMG submission 120480) | Permafrost microbial communities from Stordalen Mire, Sweden - P3-2 metaG (Illumina Assembly) | ecosystem: Environmental > Terrestrial > Soil > Wetlands > Permafrost | place: Sweden: Stordalen... | reverse complement strand
CGAGCAGTAGCAGGAGGCGCCGCAGACGCCACTCATGCTGTGGGCGGAACGGCACTAGCGGCAGGAACAGCGGAGACAACGGAGGCAGCGGCGAAGAAAGTTGTCGATGAAGGTGCGAAGAAGGCCTCTGACGAAGCGGCGCTGAAAGCAGCGGAACAGACCACAAGATCTGCGCCCAGAGCGCCAGAAGCTGATGGGTTAAATGGGCGCAAATGGCCCGCGAATGAGAAGGGACAGGTGCTCGACAGCAAAAGCAATGTTCTTGAACATGATTGGCCCAAGGTGGAGCCTACCAAAGTAGAAGCGGTGCGCGATCAAGTGCGGCAAGAGCTTGGCGATGTGAAAGCGGCAGGCGGCACTAGCGTGCTTGAGAAACTGAACAGTTCAGATCTAAGCGACAGTCAAAAGACTCGAATTCTTGACTCGCTAGGCGAAGTGAGAGAACACTACGCCCGCACTTTCGGCACCGATGTCGATCAACCAGTCAACTGGATTCACACACAAGGCGAGCTGGGCCGGGTTCTTGACGCGGCCAAAGCAGCAGGATTGACACCGGCACAGACTGAAGATGCGATGCTAGCGTCGATGTTCTCTGATTCATTGAAGACAAAGGCTAACTTCACAACCCACCATCTAGACGGCGAGTTGGCAGCCGAGCATGTGCTGAAAGGCAAGCTTGGAGGTGATTTCACCCCTGAGCGATTGGATGGTATCATGCACGCTATTCAAGAACACCAGATCGCACCACCGGCGTTCATGGCCATGATCTATGGCGGGGCGATACGAAGAAGCATAGGTGCCGAAGGTCGTGCCCTCACAGAAGAAGAGAATGGGGCGCTTGGCTCACTGCTTAAGAAGATGTCCGATCCATTTCATCAGCCGCTGGTTGATGCTCCCGGTGGTGGCAAAATGATCGCCTTCAGCGATGAAGAGAAAGCTTTGCTCGCTCGCACAGGCACTGATAAGTGGAACGTTCCCAGCGAAGGCACAGCCTGGAACAAAATCTCACGCGCTTTGATCGACGGAGACGGCATCGACAACTATGCCACCGCCGGTGGTTTGAGCAAAATTATTCAAATACGCGGACCAGAGACGGGCCCATTCTTCAAAGATGGTAACTTCCGCTATGAAAATCCAGGGCGCCTTGCCGGCAAGCCACCTAGCTCTTCTCAAGAATCGTGGAGAGACAGCTTCAAAGACTTTGCCAACGTAGCATCGCCAGACGGATTGCTTGTCGCTAAGTCGGCCGCCGTAGACGCAGAACAAAAAGCTGTCGCTGCCCAATCAAGAGTAGATGCCTGGTTGCATCAAAAGCTGGGCGTGCCGGCCGATCAAGAATTGCCGACCATACCCGGTTGGACTGGCAAACCAAAACTGGAAGGAGGAGTTCCAGTATTGGATGCAAATGGAAAGGTTGTTATGCAACCTGATAATTTGAAGTATCCCGAAAACGATCAGAAATGGTGGGATGTTCACAACAAGCCAGCCGCCAAGCGTACGCCCGAAGAGCAGGCCTACTACGAAGATCCCGCCAACCGATACAAGGGATTGAATGAAAAAGAGATCCAGGATTTTAAACTAGCCAAAGAGATCCGCGATCGATATGCTGGGGAGCTGAGAAAAGAGCAGCGCGTAGCCGGGGATGCTGCGCCTGATTTCCAACCCGTAAAAGACAAAGGACCGGTGCTCGACAGCAAGGGCAACGTTTTTGAACATGATTGGCCGAAGGTGGAGCCGACCAAAGTTGAAGCCGTGCGCGCACAAGTGCAGCAAGAGCTCGGCGATGTGAAGGCGGCAGGCGGCAACAGCGTGCTGGAGAAACTGAACAGTTCCAATCTCAGCGAAAGCCAAAAGACTCGAATTCTCGATTCTCTTGGTGAAGTAAGAGAGCACTACGCTCGCACTTTCAACACCGACGTCGATCAACCAGTCAATTGGATCCACACTCAAGGCGAGCTGGGTCGAGTTCTAGACGCAGCCAAAGCAGCGGGATTGTCTCCTGCTCAGACTGAGGACGCCATGCTGGCGTCGATGTTCTCTGATTCATTGAAGACAAAGGCCAATTTCACTACCCACCATCTAGATGGAGAGTTGGCCGCCGAGCATGTGTTGAAAGGCAAGCTGGGAGGGGACTTCACTCCTGAGCGATTGGATGGTATCAAGCACGCCATTCAGGAGCATCAAATTGCGCCACCAGAGTTCATGGCTATGATCTATGGCGGAGCGATCAAAAGAAGTATCGGCGCGGAAGGGCGTGCGCTGACACCGGAAGAGAACGGGACGCTTGGCTCACTGCTTAAGAAGATGTCTGATCCATTGCACCAGCCGTTGGTTGATGCTCCCGGTGGTGGCAAGATGATCGCCTTAAGCGCTGAAGAGAAAGCCTTGCTAGCTAGAACTGGCACTGACAAGTGGTATGTTCCCAGCGAAGGCACAGCCTGGAACAAAATCTCGCGTGCTTTGATCGACGGAGACGGCATAGACAACTATGCCACCGCCGGTGGTTTGAGCAAAATTATTCAAATACGCGGTCCGGAGTCGGGACAATACTTCAAAGACGGAAATTTCCGCTACGAAAATCCTGGTCGCCCTGCCGGCAAACTACCGAGCTCTTCTCAAGAGTCATGGAGAGACAGCTTTAAGGACTTTGCCAACGTAGCATCGCCCGACGGATTGAAACTGGCAGAATCAGCTGCAGGAAATGCAGAACAATCAGCCATTTTTGCCCAATCAAGAGTAGATGCCTGGTTACATGAAAGGTTGGGAATACCCGCCAATGAAGAGCTGCCTACAATACCTGGTTGGACTGGCAAACCCCAGCTGGAAGCCGGACATCCACAAATGGATGCCAACGGAATCATTGCTATGCGACCGGACAATCTGAAGTATCCAGATTACGATCAGAAGTGGTGGGATGTTCACAACAAGCCAGCCGCCAGGCGTACTCCCGAAGAACAGGCATACTACGATGACCCGGCCAACCGATATAAAGGATTGAATGAAAAAGAGATCCAGGATTTCAAATTAGCCAAAGAGATCCGCGATCGATATGCAGCCGAGCTGCGAAAAGAACAGCGGGTAGCCGGTGACGCTGCCCCCAACTTCCAACCAGTGAAGGGGCCGGTCCTAGATAGCAGGGGTAACGTTTTTGAGCATGATTGGCCGAAGGTGGAGCCGCCCAAAGTGGAAGCCGTGCGCGCGCAAGTGCAGCAGGAGCTTGGCGATGTGAAGGCGGCAGGCGGCAACAGTGTGCTGGAGAAATTGAACAGTTCCAATCTCAGCGAGAGTCAAAAGACTCGAATTCTCGATTCTCTTGGTGAGGTAAGAGAGCACTACGCTCGCACCTTCAACAGTGATGCCGATCAACCAGTCAATTGGATCCACACTCAAGGCGAACTGGGCCGTGTTCTTGACGCAGCCAAAGCAGCGGGATTGACGCCGGCGCAGACCGAGGATGCGATGTTGGCGTCGATGTTCTCTGATTCATTAAAGACGAAAGCCAACTTCACAACGCACCATCTGGATGGCGAATTGTCAGCCGAGCATGTGCTGAAAGACAAGCTGGGAGGTGATTTCACGCAGGAGCGGTTGGACGGCATTATGCACGCCATCAAAGAGCATCAAATTGCACCACCTGCTTTCATGGCCATGATCTACGGTGGAGCGATCAAGCGAAGCATAGCCGCCGAGGGCGGACGCGCGCTCACGCCTGAAGAAAATGGGGCGCTCGGCTCACTGCTCAAGAAGATGTCTGATCCATTTCACCAGCCGCTGGTTGATGCTCCCGGTGGTGGCAAGATGATCAATTTCAGCGATGAGGAGAAAGCCTTGCTCGCTCGCACAGGCACTGATAAGTGGTATGTTCCAAGCGAAGGCACTTCGTGGAACAAAATCTCACGAGCCTTGATCGACGGAGACGGTATAGACAACTATGCCACCGCCGGTGGTTTGAGCAAGATTATTCAGATACGGGGTCCAGAGACGGGCCCATTCTTCAAAGATGGAAACTTCCGCTACGAGAATCCGGGGCGAGTGGCCGGCAAGCCACCGAGCTCTTCTCAAGAGTCGTGGAGAGACAGCTTCGATGACTTTGCCCACGTGGCATCGCCCGATGGATTGAAGGTCGCCGAGTCTGCCGCCAAAGATGCAGAACAAAGAGCAGTGGTGGCGCAATCGAGAGTTAATGCCTGGTTGCATGAAAAGCTGGGCATACCTGCCGATCAAGAATTGCCGACGATTCCGGGTTGGACTGGCAAACCCAAGCTAGAAGGAGGAGTTCCAGTATTGGATGCGCAAGGAAGGGTTGTTATGGAACCTGATAACTTGAAGTATCCTGATTACGAGCAAAAGTGGTGGGACGTCAACAACACGCCAGCCGGCAAGCGCACTGCCGAGCAACAGGCATATTACGACGACCCAGCCAACCGATATCGAGGATTGAATGAGAAAGAGATCCAGCAGTTCAAATTAGCCAAAGAGATCCGCGATCGATATGCGGCGGAGCTGCGAAAAGAACAGCGCGTAGCCGGAGATGCCGCCCCCACTTTCCAACCCGTCCCATAACATCCGGGAGCGCGGGCGTCCCGCCCGCATCGGATTTCTATTACGACAAGATTCCAGACAACCACCCAACTATAAACTTTGTGAGGCCCAATCGAATGCAACCAACAGTGAATCCAAACAACGACAAGACAATGCAAGAGATGATCAAGCGGCAAAATGAGATGCAATACACCGCCATGGCACACGCTCTTAGCGGTCAACCACTGCCTGATGATTTCGTTCAGGAATATGCAGCACTGGAAAAGATCCTCGCACAAGCAGCTGTGGTGACGCCTTCCGATGACGCTAACAGGCAAAATGAGATGCAATACAGTGCCATGGCACACGCTCTTAGCGGTCAACCCCTGCCTGATGATTTTGGCAAAGATCCGTAAGCCGGCTTGATTGGAGCCCAGAGCCCCCAGAGAGAAAGCAATTTCTTTTTCGTGATGATGCCGCCGACTCCTATTGCCAGCAGCCCATGTCTGAAATGTTCTATATATTTTTCGAACAAAAGAGAACACCATGCGTACGCTGCTATCGCCCTGATGTCATTCAAGTGGCATCGCAAGGGGCAGCAGCTGTGTGCTATCGAGAGAGCTATTCTGGGTCATCATGGTTGTGCCGGCCCCTAGTTTCAGCTTCACAAAATGATAGCAGGATTGAAACCAGCTCTAGGTCAGCAAGGGGAAATCAGGCTGAACCGCGCGCATATTTAGCCGCCAGGTAGCGATCCAAAAGCCAATCCATTAGCGTCCTGTACTCTTTGTCGCTAAGCTTGATGCGTCCATTCTGGTGATCGAAAACCGCTTTTTCAATCTCCCACTGCGCCGATTTTTCATTTAAGGCAAGCCCCTCTGGTAGCTTTACTTGAGGCAGCGGAAGTAACTTTGCTTCTTCTGACAAATGCTGTGCTACCCAGTCCCTTATCATCACGCCCACTGGCTGACGCTTATGATTGGCGACTTTGAGAAGGAGATCCATCATTTGCTCATCAACCCGAAATTGCACAAAATCGCGTTTTAGGATGCGCTCGTGCGCTTCCGCTTTAAGCTTAGCAAGCCGCTTTTGATTGTCTTTTGATAGGTGTGATTTTCTTTCTGTCATGATCTAATCTCTTGTTCAAACTTCCTTCTGTATTGTTTAGTGGCATCATTTGCATGAAAACAGTGCTCATGGTCATCAAAGAATTCGATACCAATCTCTAACAAACGCCCTCCGAGAGTGAATCCGACCAACATTACGCGTTCGTTGCCCCTGTCACTTGGCGTCATTTCGCATTCAATGCGCAGGTCAGTGTCAAGGACTTCGTCAATCTCATCATGACTGACTTTGTGTTTAGCAAGGTTGTCGTCATCATAAGAAACTGGCATGTCTTACATTGTAACACAAAGTCTGGAATGTCTTCTTTTGTCTAGCTCTGGCCGATCGAAGCCAGCTTGCGACGATGCACAAATTTGCTGCTTAGCGGTCCATCCTGAGAGCTAGGATCATACCTGAATCGGCTGCAGCGCTTGGGCCAAGGTACAATAATGTACGCTGGCACCCTCGGAAAAAGAAATGCCTAGACCTGATCGCCCCGATGTCTCTCTAGATGAATTAGTGATCGAGCTAAGGTTGGTGTCCGACAAGGACATGGCCGAAATTAAGCTGCAATCTACTAAGACTGGTTTGCCTCTCGGACGATTACTAGTGCTCTCTCGCTTGCTCAGCGAAGAGGACTTAGAGCGACTGTTGAAGCTGCAAGCGATTCAACGAGGTTGCAAACTTCCGCTTCAGCTTGTTCTCGATGCACACAGGTACGCGGTACATGAGAATCTATCAGTCGAAGAAGCTCTAGCCAAGGCTGGTGTCTTCGCTCAAATCGTGAGCTACAGCAGGCTCGGCACGCTTCTCGTGGATAGCAAGTTGATTACTAAACCGCAACTTGATGAAGCTCAGAAACTGGCCTATGAAACGAGATTTCCTCTCGGCAAGATGCTCACCATGCACGGTGCCATCACACAGGCACAACTGGAACTCGCGCTCGATTTGCAAAAGCAATTGCGAGAGCAGAGCATCAATAAAGACGAAGCTTTGGCGCAACTATCGAACTCAATGTCGGGTTCGACTCCGAACAATCTTGCTGCAAGCCAATCTGCGTCCACTAGCGCAATGATTTTCGCCCCTCAAGTTCTCGCCCCTCAAAATCAGGGCATATCGCCAAACTTGCCTAACCCGCCTAACAAGATCGATCTTGGTGAGCTGCTTCTGGTTTCTGGACTAATCACCGAACAAGAGTTTGACGCCGCTTTCGACCAAAGCATAGAGAACAATCAAAATCTTGAAGAGGTCCTGGTTGCAAGTGGGGTATGTTCCAGCGCGCTCATCGACATCGCCCTTGAATTGCAAAAGCACGTCAACAGCGGCGACGTATCACCGGCGGCTGCGGCCGAAAGTCTCATCTTTATCGATGACCATCGCTAAGCGCCTGAGAAGAGTGTCGCAGAACTGCCAGAAGTCAATGCAATTCTGCGCTGCACAATGCGCCTCACAAAGTGCTCTCGTTTGTTTCGCCTGCTTGCTGGCAGCGTTTCTGTCCGGCTGTTCGAACTCGGCGGTCCAGCCAAACGGTAAAAGCGATTCAGTCTATGAGCGTGTCATGCAGTCAGGCAAAATCCGTTGCGGTTATTGCATTTACAATCCCGGCTGCCTGAAGGATCCCACTTCTGGAAAGCTAAATGGAATTGGTGTTGACGCACTGGAGGTGGTGGCAAAGAATCTAGGATTGAAGATTGAATGGACGGAAGAAGTGGGTTGGGGAACCATGATTGAGGGGCTGCAAACCAACCGATACGACATGATTGTGACACCAGTTTGGGAAACCAGCGATCGCGCCAGGGTGATCGAATTTAGCAAGCCGCTATATTTTAGTCCGGTCTTTGCTTACGTCAAAGCTGGCAACAAGGCATTTGAAAGCACTGGACTGAGCAGTCTCAACTCGCAAAAATACTCTATTGCCACAATCGATGGTGCCACTGCAGAAATAGTTGCCCAAGAAGACTATCCAAATGTGCGCCGAGTGTCACTTCCTCAACTGAGTGACTTTGGCCAGTTGCTCTTAACTGTTTCGTCGGGTAAAGCGGACGTCACATTTACCGAACCCGCCGATGCTGCCCTATTTATGAAAAACAATCCCGGTGCTGTCGAGCGCATAGGCAGCCCCGTGCGGGTATTTCCCAACTGCTGGATATTTCGGGCAGGGCAGCTCGAATTCAAGGATATGATCAACACCGCACTGGACCAGCTTATCAACAGTGGTGGCATGGAAAGAATCATCCGCAAATATGAACCGGCGCGCAACATCCTCTACAGAGTAGCAACCCCTTATCGAAAGTCGGGATAAGCATCGGATATCATCGAGGCCGGGAATAGATTGGTCTCCTATGTCTCAAGTTGTCGACTGCTGATATGGGATGAATGCATCCATATCCATACCTTGATCACGTTATCTATGTCGTTACACCAAATTTGGTGAGGATCCACAAAAGTTCAGATCCTGTGTAAGCTGCTCCAGGCAATGCTTTCGGCTGATTCTGCCGCCAGTGAGATCTACATCAAATTTGGTGTAACGAGATAGGGTCGATCATAAGGTATCCGTCCACCCATGCTTGCCATCCTAAAACAGCCCTGCCCCTCGATTCGTGCATGTTACCGACTTTTCCTTTTAGTTTCATCTTACGACATCGGGAAATGTACCGGCGTAGCGCCTTCGAACAAGAGACGTTTGTAAATTCGATCGCAAAAAAAGAGAACCCAATCTGGATTCTCTTTCCTGAGGCTGGCAAATCTGCAGGCAAATCAGGCTCAGCGCCTGCATTATTTCTGGTGGGTTACTTTTTTGTCGGTTTCTTGCGCGTGTAGCCTTCTACTTTGGTGCCGTCTTTTCTTGTGTAGCCTTTTACGTGAACGAGGTTATCGTCTTTTTTGTCGGCTGGAGCAGCCGCTGGTTCGTCTTTTTTAGTCTCAGGGGCCTTTGCTTCTGGCTTGGCTGCAGCGTCAGCAGCCTTGTCTTCTTTCTTCTTGCGCGAGTAGGCTTTTACTTTGGTGCCGTCTTTTCGGGTGTAACCGCCCACTTCCTTCGCGTCGGGAGCAGACTTGGTTTCTGGAGCTGCAGGCGGTGCTGCCAGAGCTGCGCTGCCCATGCACAATGTCAGTGCAGCTACCAAGAACAGCCAATAGGCGCGGAAATTTTTCATGTAGTAATCCTTCTAGTTGTATACGTTGAAATTAGATCTTAGTTTGATATTAAACGATGTTGCCTGGAAAAGCTTGTTGATGCGTACTCCGTCAGTCACTCAAAAGAGAGCTCGTGATCACTGTTCCTTTCTTTATTGCCTTAAGGGCGTGCTGTCCAGAGATATCTTTGACGCTTGTAATTGTGCCAAATGCCATGGTGCCAAATTTCACTTGTTTGGTTGAAAGATCGGCGGCATTGATTGCTTGTTTTGCCTGGATATCCCTTTTAGCAATGACAACCGGGGCCATAGTGTTGGCCTCTTTTTGTTCCTGCGCCTTTTGCAGGGCAATTGATTCCACTTCTCTTTTTTGGTTAGTGAAAGCGATCACCCCAACAAGAACAGTCAGCCCAATGACGTTGCCAATCCAAAAGGCCTGTGTTTTATTAATGGAGATTTTTTTGCCTTTAGGCTTAAGACCTCTGGCCTTAACTGGCTTAACTGGCTTTTTTTTGCTTGGTTCTTTGCCTGGTTCGTCACTTCGGGACATGATTGTTGCCTCTGCAAAATTTAAGCCTATCATGCTCTCTTGCCATTAATCGATCTTCTCAATCGAGGAGTCATGCGCAAGCATCCATTCTGAAAATCGTGACCACCACGGTCGGGTCTTGCTGTCCATTTCTGTACGCACTTTAGCCAGCTTGATGCGCTCGATCTCAAGTTTAACCGACTTCAGCTCAGTTTTGAAATCATCTGTATGCATGGCTACTTGAAGAGCTCGATCGGCCTGTGATTGCAGGTCTGGCAGCAATCGCATCTGTGATTCCAGGGTGGCAATCTTGGCTTTGTCTTCAACCCGATCGGTGAGCAAGCGAATGATCGTTTCCTGCGCTTGCACGAGCATGCACCGCAGCTCGACTGTCTCTTCAGTTTTGTCTTTTATGCTGAAGCCTTCACCGCGACCATTTCCACCTGGGGCGAAGCTTACTTCGGGGCCATTGATCGGGTCGCCTTGTTTGACCAGGCGCACAAAGTTTTCCAGAATATCGACAAGCTCATGGCGCGAGATATTTTTGCCATCTTGAGAATCTTCACTGTCGCCGCTGTCACTATTTTCTTGCGCTCTTACAACCAATTGCTGACCGGGAATATTCTGTGCCTCACTTGTCTTGGTGCCTTTGGTCAGTTGGCAGTCGCGCGGTAGTTCAGCATGGCGCTGCCTGCCGACGTTGTTGTGCGTTTCATCGCTAATGTGAGCCTGCATAGCTTCCACAATTGCATCATTGTGCTGCGCCATTTCAGTGCCAGGTTCAGTATCCGGCTGCGCCAGGTCGCAGATGATGCTTTCGATCTGAATTCGTTCTTCAGGTGAAACAACCTGCGAATCTATGAATGTGTTTTCCGTTCTCGGTGCAGTCGTCATTTTAGCTCCTGATGATCTTTGCCCCTAATTATGAAGACATGATTGCGCATTGTCCATCATACTGGTGCTATATGTGGTGCATATTGACCTCGTTGATTAAAGCTAATCAATCTTCGAAATCACCGTCGTTTGGGTTTCTTCGCGGCCGGTTTGGCAACTTTCACTGGTTTTTCGGCCAGCGCAGGCGAATCAATCTGAAAGAATTTTTCTAAAATCACTTTCGCCAGAGGGGCACATGTTGAGCCGCCGTGACCGCCGTGTTCGACGAAAGCACAAATGGCGATTCTCGGTTTGTCGGCGGGAGCATAACAAGCAAACCAGGCGTGCGTTTTGCTGCCCACTGGTGGCGCTTCAGCCGACCCGGTCTTGCCTGCCACTTCAACATTGCCCAATTTAGTGGCCCCACCCGTGCCGCTTGCCACGACTGCCTTCAACCCTGCTAGAACGACATCTAGATATTCTTTGTGCGTTTTCACTTTTTCCGGTCGTGGCGGCGGAATCTGCCGATCTCCTATCTTGATCACGAAGTGCAGGTTGGGCACCTGACCGCGATTACCCAGACCGGCAAAAATGCGGGCTGCTTGCGCCGGCGTCACTTGCACATAGGTCTGCCCGATTGCCATGTGCAATGTGTTGCCCGGATACCACTTTTCATGGCAGACGCGCAATTTCCACTCAGAATCGGGCACCAGACCCACTCCTTCGTGGCGCAGTTCAATGCCCGTTGGTCTGCCGGCGCCAAACTTCACCCCCCATTCCTTTATCTGCTCCGGCTTAAGCTTTAAGCCCATCTGATAGAAGGCAGAGTCTCTGGACCAGGCAAGACATTTGACCAGATCGAATAAACCTGTAGTGCGCGTCCAGTCTCCAAAAAAGAAGCCACCAAGGCTGATACCACCGGATACTTGCAATTTGGTGTCAGGTTTAACAACCTTGCATTCCAGGGCCGTCAAAAGAGTAATTGCTTTCCATATGCTGCCAGGTGGAAAACCTGACAGACAGCGATTAAACAACGGGTGGTCGGGGGCGTTGATGTGCTTCCAGACCTCCGGAGTAATCTTGCGTGTGAAGACGTTTGGATCGAAACTGGGTCGCGAGACCATGGCCAGAACTTCGCCCGTCTGAGCATCGATAGCTACAATTGCTCCCGAGCGAGGTCCAAGCGCCTGGAATGCGGCTCTTTGTAAATCGAGATCTATGGATGTGACAATTGAACGACCGGGTGTTGCCTCGCGCGTCACTACAGGCTTGGAGGTCTCGGCCGAAAGCGATTGACCTTGGGCGTTTACCCGCACCCGCTGCTCGCCGTCGACGCCACGCAGCTGCGCGTCATAGAGTCGTTCGATGCCGTCTTGACCGACGATATCGCCCATGCGCCTGTCTGGTCTGCGCTTCAATTGCGCCTGGGTAATCTGCCCGCAATATCCCAGGGCATGGGCAGTTAACTCGCCCTGAGTGTAATTTCTGCTGATGTCCGGCAATATGTCGATGCCCGGCAAAAAGATCTTGTGTTCGTAAAATCTGCTCACCGTGTCGACATCAAGATCGCGCTCAATCACCACCGGAGTGGGTGAGTTGGCTGCTTTAGCCTTGAGAATTACGCTTAAGACTTTGGGCGGCGGCTCATCTAGAACCTTGGCCAGGCGAAAAGCAAGATCATTTGGATGATCGATCTGCATCGGTATGGCGATCATCGACAGTGACTGTTTGTTGGTCGCCAATAAGTTGCCGTGCCGGTCGTAAATGGTGCCCCGCGGTGCTCGCAAGAAAGTGACTCTGGTGGAGTTTTCCACAGCCTGGGCGCGGTAATAGTCGTTTTGCAAAATCTGCAACCAACACAAGCGTGCCACCAGAGTGGATACCGCGCCTAGAACAATGGCCGCAAGCACAATGGCTTTGAGGATGGGATCCTTTTGCGATGGCTGAGCCTGGGCGTAATTGCTCATGATGATTGATTTGACTCATGGGCGTTGGTGGCGAAGTGATACCATCCACGCATGGGGAAGAAGATGAATGGTGCAATCAATGAATTCAAAGCTGCTTCGGGTAAGGCAACTTGGGCGAGATTTTGCAGCACTTCCGGTCTTCCCATAAGATGAAGTTGCAAGGCCATGACAGATTCAGAAAAAATTGTCGATAGAAATACCAGAGGCAAACAAAGGAAGGTGGCTTGATTGAAGTTCTGCAGGCAGAAATATCCGGTCACCCAACCAATCAATGGATAGCAGACAGGATAGATGGGCAGCACCGAGGCGTACAGGGCGCCGAAAAATGCCCCCACCAGTGCCCCTGACAGCGAGCCCGAGAGAGCCTGTCTGGCAATCACCTGCCCCAGAGTGGAAAGACGCAGCTCGTCTGGGCGCGGCGCCTGTAAGGGCGATCCGAAGATTGATCCCCAGATAATCGTGAACGTCAACGGCAGACTGGCGACTACATCCTTTAAGGAAAGGACGCTCAGAAGGGTGAGTTGTAGCAACCAGGCAAAGCAGAGAATCAAACCGGTTGAGCCGATTTCATAGAGGCGTTTCTGCGTGCGTGCGGGCATCAGGGCCACGACTTTACTCCAGAGGCGGTAAGACCAGAACTTGACTCAGATCGTAGCAATTCTCAGAAAGTTTGACCTCAATTTGCAGCGCTGCTCCATTATTATCTCGGCGCACCTGAGAGACTGTACCGACCGGGTGATGCTCGGGAAAGGTGCCGCCTTTGCCCAGGCAGAGAATTTTGTCACCGGCGTCCACATTTGTCCCTACCGGCACATAATCAATCTTGGCCGGGTTTTGATACGAGCCGGAAAGCAGTCCGGTGAGACCGATGCGCTGAATGACGACGCCGATTTTTTGATCCGGATCGGTGAGCAAGCGCACAACTGAAGCCTCGTTGGTGGTTGAGACAACCTGGCCGACCACTCCGTCGCTTGTAATCACAGCTGATCCTTTGCGCACCCCGTCCACAGTTCCTTTGTCTATTACTACCTGCTTAAACCAATTGTCCGGATTGCGGGCGATCACTTCTGCCGCTATACTTTTGCGATCAGATTTTTCTCTCAAGCCCAAGAGCGCTCTGAGCTTGTTGGTGTCTCGCGATTGCTGGCGGTACCGGGCCAGCTCCAATTCCGATTTTGCCAGTTTAGTCTCGAGCACTTTAATTCGATCTGAGGCTTGCAGAGCCTGTTTAGCCAGGTTCTTGGTAGACTCGACCTCAATTGCCCCTTTGGCGAAAACGGAAGTGATCCACGTCTGCGCACCAAGCACGGCGCCACTAACCGGGCCTGCTACCATCCAAATCAAGACGAGCAAAAATAAAAACTCGGCAGTAGCCTCGTGATGCGCTGGTGTTCGACCTTGGTTTGGTCCAGTCAAGGCGAACCTCAGTTTTGAGAGATACACTGCTCCAGCACGCGCCGGTAGGTAGGTTCCGTCAGCATTTTGCCGGTGCCCACTGCCACGCAAGAGAGCGGATCATCTGCCACGAACACGGGTACTTCTGTTTCATCAGAGATCAATTCATCGAGCCCTTGCAACAAGGCGCCACCACCGGTGAGCATGATGCCGCGGTTATGTATGTCTGCAGCTAACTCCGGAGGAGTTCGCTCCAGGGTGCGGCGCACTGCTTCAACAATCTGGGAAAGGGGCTCGCCGAGCGCGTCTCGCACTTCACCGCGGCTGATTGTCACTGTTCTGGGCAAACCGTTGATCAAATTCAGCCCGCGCACTTCATACGTCTCGTTATCTACAGTCTTGTAAGCAGATCCAAGTCTGAACTTAATCTCTTCTGCCGTGCGATCGCCAATTGAAAGGCTGTGCACTTTCTTAAGATAGTGCACGATAGCGTCGTTCAGCTCATCGCCTGCTACTCGAATAGATTCGTTAACGACGATACCCGACAAACTGATCACCGCCACTTCCGTAGTGCCACCACCGATATCAACAATCATCGATCCGGTCGGTTCCGCCACCGGCATACCGGCTCCAATGGCCGCTGCCATAGGCTCTTCCGGCAGATAAATTTGCGCCGCCTTCACGCTTACAGCTGCTTCTCTGATTGCTCTTCTTTCTACGCCGGTGACACCAGAAGGTAAAGCGATGGCGATGTGCGGCATCATAAAGGTCGAGCCTTTTATTCGATCGATGAAACGTCTGAGCATTTCTTCGGCATATTTCGACTCTGCAATCACTCCATCTTTCAACGGACGAATGGCCTTCATGCCGATGGGCGTTCGCCCAATCATCGCTCGTGCTTCTTCGCCGACATAAAGAACAGTCTTGGTGTGCTCGTCGACCGCCACCACAGAAGGTTCGCGCAAGACAATGCCTTTATCACTCAGATAAATGAGAGTGTTGGTGGTGCCCAGATCGACGCCTATTTCTTGCCGAAAAAAACCTTTGAACAAACCTTCTCGCTCCGCACAAATGTGACTTGTAGACCCGCCACTGCCGAACTAAGTCTAGCATGAAAGCCCCATGGTTGGCATGGTCAGCGCTTTTCAAGCGAAAAAAGTGCATATCTCAACATGCGCTTTACATGCATATAACAGATCTACTGCAACCAGGGAAGCGCGATCACGCCAGCGCAAGGCGCCGAAGGTAAGCCTGGGCAGCAAGCTGCTCGGCGTAAAGGCGAGCCTGCGCCTTGTGCGAGCTTATTAACCAGATACGCGATAGCTGATTACTGCTGTTCGCAGCAGTGTGACAACTCCGTCAGCTTCTTGCGAGATGGAGAAGCTGTGTTCATCAAACCAGCGCAAAGTGCCGGTCATACGTTCACCGTTGATAAGATGGAATTCAAGCTTGGATTTCTCCCGCACGAATTTTTGCAATTCGGCAACACTTGGTGCTTTGCTGTCTTGGCCGGGGGTCGACATGAGCGCCTAGTCTTTTGCCTCTCGCGCTCGGCCTGAAGCGGCATCAAGAGCCGGGTCCAGCGAAGCATTGGTGACCGGCTGAATCGTTTTGGAAGTATTGACGGTATATTGTCTACCCTTCCAACTGACTTTACTGCCGCTCAACACCATATAGGCGGCATGAATGTACAGGCAGGTGACAGCCAGCCCACCAAGCGGCAAGAGGAAGAAGTTGTACCAGGCGATGCCGGCGCGATGATCGCCAGTGCGTTTGTACCAGAGGGCAAGAATTGCGATCTGGGCCACGGCTAGATAGGTCAAATTGAGGACCAGCGGTGAAATGTCGCCCTGGCACCATAAGTTCAAAACGATCAGACATTGCACAAAGGGGGCGATCAAGACAAAGTTGAGCAAAACGAGAATGAACAACAGGTTGCCAACCTTACTGTCGATCAGTGAGTAGAGGTTCTTCGTCCAACCTTGCCACATCGATTCCAGATCGGTATACATGCGCACGCGGTAAAGAGTTTTTCCGTCTGCCACCAAAATTTTGTAACCCTTTTCTTTGAAGACACGGGCAATGGCATGATCTTCAACGATTTCGTCGCGCACGCATTGATGCCCGCCCAGCGCCAGGTAAGAGCTGCGCCGGCAGATAATGTACTGCCCATAGGCGTAGGCTCGTTCAGCTTGCGGATCGTTGACAGTGTGAAAAACATCGCCCAGGAGGAAGGAGCTGAGCAAAGACGGCATCACCACTCTTTCCCAGAAAGAACCCAACTCTTGCAGAGGCACAAAGGAAACCATGTCGACTTTATTTGATATCGCATATGATACCGAGTCGCGGATCGAATTTTTCTGGTGGCAAGTGTCGGCATCAGTGAAGATGTACCAATCGCCGGAAGCGTAACCGACCGCGTGGGCAAGAGCGTTGCATTTGCCTATCCATCCGGATGGAGCATCTTTGCCGCGTACAAACTTAATGCGATCGTCGCTTTTCGCATAACCTTCGATAATCTCACCGGTTGCGTCCGTGGACCGATCGTCGATCACAACTATTTCAAAATTCGGATAATCCTGGGCAATCAACGAATCAAGACATCTGCCGATTTTTGTCTCTTCGTTTCTGGCCGGCACGAGAATGGTGACGAAGGGCAGCTCCTTATCACGCAGCTTTGACGCTTCCACATTCCTCAGCAAGGTGTAGAAGGCCACCGTAAGTGCGAACATACAAGCCATCAAAATTGAATTAGCGAAGAAAAAGCTGAATAAAATCATCCCTGATTACCGTATTGGTAGAATCCTTTCCCCGTTTTGCGCCCCAAGTGACCAGCTGCAACCAGTTGCCTTAGAACCGGGCAGGGCCGATATTTGGGATCACCGAACCCTTCATGCAGGGTTTCTAAAACATGCAGACAGATGTCCAGACCGACGAAGTCGGCTAAGGCTAAAGGACCCATGGGATGGTTGTAACCCAGAGTCATGCCCAGGTCAATTTCTCTTGCCGTAGACAGACCTTCCATCAAAGCAAAAGCCGCTTCGTTCATCAGCACCATGCCCAGACGTGTGGTGATAAAGCCAGGCATGTCTTTGGAGGTAATTACTGTTTTTCCCAGCTCCGCCCCAAATCCTTTGACGCAGTCCATGGTATCGTCAGTGGTGTCGACACCGGGAATCAGCTCCAGCAGTTTCATGATGTGGGCGGGAGAGAAAAAGTGCATGCCCATGAATTTGCCGGTTCGCTTGGTGGCTGCGGCGATACTTGTGATCGGTAACGATGATGTGTTTGAGGCAAAAATCGTGCTCTTACCGCAGATACTGTCGAGTTCCTTGAACAGTTTTTGCTTGGCGCCCAGATCCTCGGCAATCGCTTCGATGACAAGATTTGCCTGGGCTGCCCCTTGCAAATCTGAGCAAGTCTTGATGCGCTGCCGCGCCTGGTTAAGATCCTCTTGGGTGAGAAAGCCTTTATCAACCGAGCTTTTCCCCATCTTGTCTATTGCCGCTTCGGCGCGCGCCAGTGCCTCAGCCGAAATGTCGAAAAGATTTACCGCCGCTTTGGTTTTGGTGGCTATCAAGAAGGCGATGGCTGAGCCCATGAAGCCTGAGCCGGCCATGAACACATTGGAGATTTTAGCGCTGTCCATAAATGTCTCTTGTTAACCGGGTCAACTGTATTGCACCCCTTCCTTCAGCGTCATCGTACCATCTCGAAAAATGTGCACCTGAACGATCCAACAGTCGCAGAACTGTCGCTTGTGGGCATTGTCGCCGCCAACCGTTAATGTGGCGTTAGGAATGTTTCATAGGACATTTCTAATTCCCTTTTTATGCTCACTTTTTGGTAGCTTTTCATAACGGCCGCAGGACATCTCATCGATATACAGTTACCAAGAATATGTTGAAAAAAATTCTCATTGCCAACCGGGGCGAAATTGCGGTGCGTATCATCGCCGCCTGCCGCGAACTGGGCATTCAGACCGTAGCTGTTTTTTCAGAGCCTGATAAAAACAGCCGCCACGTTCAGCTTGCTGATGAGCAATGGCAACTGGATGGGCAACCTGCTCGAGTCTATCTCGATGGTGAGCAAATTCTTGCCATCGCCAAAAGAGCATCTGCTGATGCCATTCACCCTGGCTACGGCTTCCTCTCCGAAAACGGTGATTTCGCGCAGTGCGTCATCGATGCCGGCATCAAATTCATCGGCCCCACGCCTGCCGTGATCCACCGCATGGGCTCCAAGGTCGAGTCCAGACACGCCATGGAAGCCGCAGGCGTACCGGTGGTGCCGGGCACGATCGAACCAGTAACCGACCCAGCCGTGGTTAAAAGTCTTGCCACCAAATACGGTTACCCATTGGCCATTAAAGCCAGCCACGGTGGTGGGGGCAGAGGCCTGAAGGTCGTGCGCAACGAGCAGGAAGTGGAAAATGCTCTGGCCTCGGCGCAACGCGAAGGTGCCAGTTATTTCGGCAGCAGCGAAGTCTATGTGGAAAAATATCTCGATCAGCCGCGCCACATTGAAGTGCAGGTGCTCGGCGATGAGCACGGCAACATCGTTCACCTGGGTGAACGAGATTGCTCCAGCCAGAGACGGCACCAAAAGCTCTTGGAGGAAACACCAGCGCCCAAATTACCGGCCCCGGTACGGGCCCGTCTTTTAGAGGCGGCAGTGCGCGGGGCAGCGTCTTTGCAGTATAGCTCAGCCGGAACGATGGAATTTCTGGTGTCGGGCGACGAATTTTATTTTCTGGAAGTGAATACGCGGGTGCAAGTCGAGCACCCGATCACTGAAATGGTGACCGGCATCGATATTGTCAAAGAGCAAATTCTCGTGGCTGACGGCAACAAGCTTTCGATTACGCAAGCTGATGTGTCGTCACGAGGCCATGCCATTGAATTTCGCATCAACGCTGAAGACGCCATGAAAAACTTTATGCCCAGCCCGGGCACCCTCGCCAAATACAGCGAACCGCGCTGGCCGTGGGTGCGTATAGACAGCGCTTGCTATGAAGGGTATACAATTTTGCCTTTTTACGACTCGCTGCTGTCCAAATTGGTGGTCTGGGGACGCACCCGAGATGAGGCTATTGTGCGGGGCAAGATTGCTCTCTCCAGCTACATCATTGAAGGTGTGGCGACAACCATACCCTTCCATCTGGCTATTCTGGACGACGCCAAGTTTCGCGCTGGTGAAATGACCACCAAATACGTGGAATCTGATCTGATTAAAGCCTTTATGGGCAAAGGGCAGCCGGCGCCCACGGTTTCGTCAGCTGCCGCGGGGGCGAAGAAAACTGCTGAGCCTGGCAATGGAAATGGACAGGCTGGAGCACCTGATCTTGGGTCGCGCAGTTTTGACGTGGAGATCAATCAGCGCGTCTACAAAGTAGCAGTGACCGAAACTTCGGCTGGCCCTGCGTCCGTGCCGGCTGCACCACAAGTGGTGGCAAAGGCCAGTGCACCGGCAGCGGTGCGGCCACTGGCGCCGCGGGCGGCAAGCGCAGCCCGAACCGCTAACTCGACAGGCAGCGGCGAGGTCAAAAGTCCTATGAATGGCCTGGTCAAGGAAATTCTTGTAAAAGAAGGTGATGCCGTCAAATTGGGGCAGAAACTTCTCATTTTTGAAGCGATGAAAATGGAGTCTGAGGTTTTGGCTGGGATGGATGGCAAAGTATCTAAACTTTGTGTCAGCGCGGGGCAGACGGTAGATTCGGGTACGACGATGCTTTTGATTGAGTAATCCAGTGCGAATAGGCAACGGTTATGACATTCACCAGCTGGCGGTCGGTCGCCCGCTTATTCTGGGCGGCATCACCATTGCCTTCGATAAAGGACTCGCCGGTCATTCAGATGGCGACTGCCTCAGCCATGCCATCATTGATGCTCTTCTGGGCGCTGCCGCCCTGGGCGATATCGGCAGGCACTTCCCCCCGGATGATGCCAGATATAAGGATGCAGACAGCATCGAACTGCTGAAAGAGACGCACATGTTGTTGAAGGAGAATAACCGCTCAATCGTCAATATCGACTCGATAATCATCTGTGAGGCGCCAAAACTGTCGCCCTATATTTCTCTAATGATTGGCAATCTTGCCCTGGCGCTGGGTCTTAAGGAGTCGGCGGTAAGCGTAAAAGCAAAAACAAACGAGGGCTTAGGCTACCTGGGAGCCGGTGAAGCGCTGGCTGCCCATGCGGTTGTCTTGATTCAGTAATTTTCCGCTATAAAAATTCTCATCCAACTGTCAATCTTGTTCGCCTGGACACAAACTGGGCAAGAAGAATAGGGGGAGCGGTGAGGAGTCGTGGTTACTACTGAGAGGATCATAAATTACGGTGACCGCTGGAGCATCGTTGCGCTCTGGGCGAAAGCCATCTTTCTCTTACCGATCTGGGCGTACCTGTTCCTGGCTCCTCTGGGCGGTTTTGCTTCGCTGTTCGGGCCGGTTGTTTACCAGATGGTCTATTTTTCAATGCTGGCGCTGGGGCTGGCTTATTTTGTCGAAGACATCTTGAAGCGCAAGGTTCGTATCGATGAAAACTGCATCTACTTCGGTTATCACTCCTACAAACTGGCAAATCTCGCCTCTGTGGGCTTGAACTATTCATCTCACCGGATGATTCCCAAAAGCTTGATTCTCTATTTTGGAGAGGGTAAGAAGCTGGAGTTGCATCTGTCGCGGCTGAGCTTTGAAGATATTCAACGATTGCTTACGCTGGTCGAGAACAAAGTAGCTGGTTGCACAATCGATCCTGTGATTACGACCTTGATCAGGAGCAAGAAACTGGCTCGCAAAGCGGCGATGGACGAATCGGATCGAACCGAAATCGTTTACCATTCGCGCCGGGCGATAAAAGAAATTCAACATACCTTTATGACCACCGCCGAGAGCTGGACGCGGCTGGGACCGATCATCACGGCGGTTTTGTTTGCTCCGGTTTGGCTCAGTGCTTCAAAGGGCATCTATACAATTCCGCTGGCCAGCGATCCAAACGGCATCAACACTATTGCCTTGCATGAAGCGATCGTCAAAGCCATGGGCGAGATGGACGGCGCTATCGGGAAAGGTTTGGGCGATGTTGGCACCGTTTTTTGGGCTCTGGTCTCAAATCCCTTTATTGCCATTGCTCTGGCTGCAGTTTTGATCCCCATTTGTTATCACTTCCTGAAACTGGCATTGAAACCTAATCGTCTTGTCTTGAACGCCAGTGGTATCAGCTTCAACATTGCCACCGTATCCGGTGCTTTACCTTTTCACGTGACCAGGTGGGACGACCTGGTGTCGGCAAAACTTTCAAAACCGTCGGAAACAGCGGGCCCGGAGAAATGGTCAATCAACCTGTTGCGCACAAACGGCACTCCCTTCAAGATTGATCTGGCGGCGGTGACACCGGAAGACAGGTCTCGACTGAGCCGGGGCATAGAAAGGTGGGCTCCACATTGCGCCATGGATCCTGAACTGACGGAAACCTTGATGCCACGCCAGGCTAACAGCTACACTGAGTTGTGGCTGCAGTCACTGGCTGCACCGCCGGAAAGGGCCAGTCTGGAACCTCTAACGCAAGGGCGCGTCTTGAAAGACGGAGCCTATGAAGTAGTGAAGCGGCTTGGCGTCGGCGGTCAGGGCGCCGCTTACATGTGCAAGCACCATATGGACACTGTTGGGGCGGCCACAGATTCGGTCGTCTTGAAAGAGACAATCATTCCTGTGTTTGTCGAGGCCACTATTCGCAAACAAGCCCTGGAGCGCTTTGAGCAAGAGGCGCGTATTCTCAAATCTTTGAACAGCGACTTCGTTGTCAAATTACTCGATTATTTTGTTGAAGATCATCGCGGCTACCTGGTGCTAGAACTGATCGACGGGAAATCATTGCGTCAACTGGTTGAAGATAAAGGTGCACTGGCTGAAGATGAGGTTATGGACCTGTGCGCGCAGATGTGCAGTATCCTGGAATATTTGCACAACAGTGGTGTCATTCATCGGGACTTCACGCCTGACAATCTGATTTTGAGCAAAGAAGGAAAGTTGAAGCTAATCGATTTCAACGTCGCTCAGCAAGCCGATGAGGGCACCACAGGCGTAGTGGTCGGCAAGCAATCATATTTGCCTCCTGAGCAGTTCCGCGGTAAACCTACAACTCAAAGCGACATCTACGCTATGGGTGCGACCTTGTATTTCCTGCTCACAGGAGTCGATCCGGAACCAATCTCTCAATCGAGCGTGCAGGCGGTGGTGCCTTCCGTCTCGGATAAAACAGAGCAAGTGATCATGAAGAGCACTGCACTTGATTCCAGCAAGCGGTACAAATCTGTCACCGAGATTCAAAAAGAGTTGCGTTGCACTATTGAAGTGCCGGAAAGTCCCGTTGAAGCGCCGACCATTGAAGCGCCGACCATCGAAGTGCCGAAGAGTTTCAAAATTGCCGAACCTGTGGAGGTCGAGGGCTAATGGCGGAACTAACGGTTTCAGCACATTATGAAACCAATGTCACCAAATCTGCTACCAGTCTTTTGAAGCTTACATTTCCTGTTTGGGGAGTAATTGCTCCCATTGTCGGAGGCGTCACTCTATTTGTTCTTGTCACTTCGCTGTTTTCACACTCGGCAGCTTACGGCGGGCCGCTTTTTGGCTTTTTTGGTATGGCTTTTGCTTACCTTGTACTGTCAGCGTTTTGTCTCTTGGCGATGCGTATTCTGATGAAGAATCAAATGCTTCTCGACAAGAACGGCATTCAATTCCCAATTCTGGTGCGCATGGCCAGCAGCCGATATGTTCCCTGGGCATCGATCAGGAAGATTGACGTTCTAAATGCCATGAACGACCAATTCCTCAATAAGTCTTTGATTTTTTATCTCGACAGGGGCCGCCCTTTGCGCCTGAGCTTGAAGAATATGCAGCCTACCGAAGTGGAGCAATTGCTTTTGGCAATTGAAATGTGGGGCACCAACTGCGAAAAGGATCCCAGCTTGAACCTCTTGCAAGACTCATTGAAGATCAATACGGAGAAGGAAGGCGGTAAGCTCAGCTACACCACGATGTGGGAAGAAGAGCTGCGAAGGCGCTTCTCTTCCACCACCTTTTTGCCTCTGGCACCAGGACAAATCATTCGCGGCGGTAAACTGAAAGTGGTGCGGCAGTTGTCTCTTGGCGGATTGTCTGCTGTTTATCTGGCTCAGTTAGACGGCAATCGCCTTGTCGTTTTGAAGGAAGCTGTTCTGCCGGAAGACGGATCTGTGGCCTTGCACGAAAAAGCGAACGAACTTTTTGCGCGGGAAGCAACGCTTCTTATGAGGCTTAAGCATAAAGGGATCGTTGAGGTGCTGGAGCAATTTAGCGATAACAACAGAAATTATTTGATGCTCGAATATGTAAACGGTCAGGATTTGCGTCAATTCGTCAAGCAAAATGGTGCCCAGAAGGAGGCGCAGGTGCTGGAATGGGCTGTTCAATTGGCTGGCATTTTGAAGTATTTGCACGAGCAAGATCCGCCCATCATCCATCGTGATGTCAGCCCAGACAATCTGGTCTTGCGTGAAGATGGATCGCTGGTCGTCATTGATTTCGGTGCTGCCAATGAATTCATCAGCAAGGCGACCGGCACATTTGTGGGCAAACAGTCATTCATTGCTCCCGAGCAGTTCAGAGGCAAAGCCGTGACCCAGAGCGATATCTATTCATTCGGCTGCTCCCTGCATTACTTGCTCACAGGTAAAGAACCAGAGGCGTTGTCCACATCCAATCCAAAAGAAGCAGACGTTTCAGACGAGCTTTCTGAATTAGTGGTGTCATGCACCCAGATGGAACCGCGTGATCGTTATCAAACTGCAGCGCAACTGCTTCCCGTGCTCAGACGGATGTCGTCAACGACACAGAAAGTCGGGTGATAGGACTCGTATTAATGGTGGGAGGTACTTTTGTCGTTGAAAGATACCCAGTGGAAAGTTGGAAAACTGAAGCTTGCGATATGCTGTTTTAGAATGGTTGTAGCTTGCTTTTTGACGAAAGCTGCGGATGGACAAGGGTTAACGCAAACTCAAAAGTTAAGAGGGATGGAAGCACAAGCAAAGTCACTGTCTGGAATTGAGCAGCCGAAGGGAGCCTGCGATTCGGGTCTCTTTCCCACCAACAAAAGTGGATACTATCAACTGCGCGCCGAAGATGGTGGCTCGTCTCCAAAGTCGCATGTATCGAGTCAAATGTTACGCTACCCTTCTAGTTTTTATATGGAATATGATCCTCCAAAAGCCTCACTCCTGTGGGGTTTTAGTTGCACGCCGCTTATGCTCCAATCGGCACACGGACAGAAGCGTGGCGTTCTGATATACAGGATCTTCCGAGGGTTTGCCCACGACATCGGGCTCGATTGGGGTGACATTATCTATGATCTCAATAACTATAGAGTGACCGAACCGTGGCAAGTGGAATGGTTTTTGTTGAACGTCACTGGGGACACTGTGAGAGTGCGGTTTCAGCGTGGATTGAGGGTCTATGACATGCGCAAACCGCTAAACAAGGAGAAACTTGCCGCCGCACGCAAGGAATTCTACAAAGTCAACGACGAGAAACCGGCAGCCCCGAGCCGAGAAACTGTGCACCAATCCATTCCATTGTTTGAGGACTTCACGGTAGAGTTGATCAATGCACAAAGACTAAATGCTAAGCTGCCCGCCTTGAACAAAGACGCGAAGCTTAGCAATATGGCACACGACAAAGCTGAACGATTGGCTCGTGACCAGACTGCTTCTATTAGTAATGCGATCGACCTTAACCATGCAGTTGGTGAGTGCATTTGCACTGAAACCTTTCATGAGAGCCTCCATCAAACAATCCAGGCTTGCCAAAAAGACACATCGCCTGTCAATGTTTTTGATCGATCATTTCAGAGAGTGGGAGTCGGTATCGCAATGGCGTCAAACAACCGCGTGTTCATGGTACAAGAATTCGACTCGGCGGGTAATTAGTGGTGGGACAGGATACAGGGAAAACATGTACACGAATTCGTGTAGAGATTTGGGCCTTTACGAGACTCAGTTTTGGGCATAATTTGGAGGTAGGTCGTCTTTTTTACCATTTCTTTCTGGTAGCCACATAATCTGAATCGCAATCGCCTCAAGGCACAGCTCAGAACGAGTAGCACGGACTAATTATGAATTCTACTTTGACCCTCAGGCAAGCTACAATCAATGCGAGATTGTGGTTCTGTGCTTTGTTGGCCGTCTATGCCATCGTGGTAGCTAATCTCTGTTGGCTGGGTTCTGAAGTCACCCACGACGGTGCTCTCAAGCGGGCTTTCTTTGCTGTCAAACCGAAGAATAACTTGGTTTACAGGGTGCATCTTGTGCAAAACTCCATTGTGAAGACTGCAAAATCTGATCAGGTGCACTACGCTTTAGGTGCATTGGCACTTTGGCTGACCATCTGCTGTTATCTGCATTTCTACCTCTCAGTACCGCCAGCAGTCAGGTATCGGCTCGCCACGTATCTGAAACGATTCTTTGAGAAACTGACAAGAAAACGCCATGCGGCAGCTCTTGCGCAAGATCCGCGGTCGCTGGGCGACTTGCTGGTCGCATGCAAGGTCATTACCGCGCAGGAGCTGGAAGAAGCGGGTCAGGGTGACCAAGCCAGCGTCGAAACGCTTGTTCGTCTGGGACAGATTACAGATAATCAGCTTCAGTCAGCCCTGGCGATTCAGGCGAAGTTGCAGAAACGAGCTAGCCGCAAAGAGAAGGCGCTTGCATGGCTGTCAGCCGGTGATAGAGACCACGACAGAGCTGCGCAAGCAGGAGCCATACTCAGGCTGCGAACGCACCTTTGAACATAGAACGATCTAGTGTAATTCCACTTTGATTGCCTGCAGGTCGCTGGTAATGTGAAGGAGAGCACATGAGGGCGCAGTGAGGTGGCAGGCTCTGAGAGAGAAATAGCACAAGGAACCCCACGAGTGCCTGGCATTCTGCTGCATTCGGAAGGTTATTGGCGCTCAGAGGCAAAGGCTAAATCGTTGGGCTGGTCTTGCATTGGTCATGCTGTGGCCATCTGTCTTTTGGCACTCATTCCGGCCAGTCAACTGAGCCTGCCGCCAGAAGTCAACAGTATAACAATTGAACTTCACTCATTGCCACCTGATGCGGCTGCTAAGCCCGCTCGGCCAATCAAGCAATCTGAGAGAGCAAGTGAGAGTATAGCGCCTGAGGGCCACGGGCACGGGCCGAGTCCAGGTTTGCGTCCAGTCAAGATTGTCCATCAACCGCGATCACTTCGTAGAGTTCTCCTGGTGGCAAAACATCCAGTGCATAGGGCACCAGTTTTGTCATCCTCACCAGCACTGATGCCACCAAACCTGGTGCGATTGGTTCTGAAGCCACCGGCTCTGGTGCCAACGCAGCCAGTGGAGGCCAGGACAGCAGAGCGACCACGGCAGATAGGGACTATACGGCCCTCGGTAGAGCCTTCACCCATCAAATCGTCACCCATGCCTTCAAGTTCTGCAAAAGACTCAGCAGCACAAGCTCAGGTGAAAAATGAGCAGAAAGTTTCGAAAAGTGGGCAATCAGGAGCTGACGTGAATTTGAGTAGCAGCGCACCAAATACCTTCTGGCTGGCAGATCCTTTTCAGTATAGTTTTTACTGGTTTTCCCCAGCCAAAATGGGTGGGCCCATGTTTGACTACGTCTCGAAACCAAGCTCTGGCTATCACGGTAACCCGGCGGATTTAGCCGCTCTGGAAAAGAGCATTCAGCTAAACCCTTACTATCAAGGTAGCCCGTATTTAGCCGACATGGAAGTGAATTTTCAGTTAGGTATGTGGGGTGAGCACTGCGCTCTGTGTTACGCTCGATCGAGGCAGGATAGACAAAACTATCAGTGTGAAGCTCAAAAGTACCTTAAGAAAGCGCGTGATGCCTTAATCCGGTACAAGGAGGAGCAAGAGAGCAAAGCGTATGCCTGGCAAGGCTGCGAGGAGAGAAATGTCTTGCGTGCTTTGGCAGGTCTCGATGCATGTACAAATCAGCCACCGGAGTTAGTTCGTAGTCTTTTCGAAATGCAGTTAGCGTTTCCGCATGCAAAGCCCTTCGATGATCCGGCTAAAGAGTGTTTAGGATTGGGTATTCTGTATGACTATTACGGTAATTCAGCTCAGGCAGCCTCCTGGATGCGACGCGCGCTCGCTTATGATGATCTTCCGGTATCAGAAGAAGTGCGAAAGACCATCCTCAGTAGAGTAGAGACGCTCGAGCGTTTCTGCAAGTAAGAGACTGCAATAAATCGTGGCAAATGAACAAGAATGATTGAGGAGAATCTTGATGTTGATTTGGCGTGTCGCTGCCGTAACTAATTGTGGTTACGTTGGTTGCCGTCTGCCATGGGAGTAACAATACGGATGAAATCGTGCGAAGTTTTAAAAATGCACTCGCAGTTGAACAGGTATTACCAGACCAGGTTATGTTCTTGTTGTAATTGTAAGCACCTGTGGTGGTGTGCAATCGGCCGGATATAAGAACCGCACGCGCACATCTTTTAGCTCGCCTGGCTTTAGCTGCAACTCTATCAATGGCTGCACCGCTTCTCCTCGTTTCTCGACCAGGTGCACTAACTTGCGCTGCGACTTGGCGTGTTCGTCGGTCCATGCGAACTCAATCGTGCCGCGAAAAAAGACATGGTCGGGTGGATCTGAAAAGAATTGCAGACTGGATTTAGTGTTCCAATCCTTCAGAGGTGTTTGGAAACTGACGCCAACAGCCAGGTCCGCATCGCTGCCGTTGAACAGCGGTAGCGTCAGATCATAGTCGACCCCGTAATTACCGTGAGCCTCGTACGCCGTGTCAGAGTAGCGCATCACCATTGGTGCAGCCTGCACTTGATTGGTTCCCAACGTGCCACCGGTAACGGTGCTAATGGGAAAGGAGACCATCTCTTCTGGTTTCAGGGTCAAGCGATTCTTTTCAGCGTTATTTGCTAATGTGCCCGTCCATCTGGAGCCTTCAGCCACGCCGGCTACTCGTCCGTAAATGAGTGCCCCTTTTGCACCAGGGGCGGTGGGCACCTTGTCGCGAGGCTCTACAAGCGGCGAATCATCAAGTATTTTCGTCCAGTCGCTCAACTTCGGTTTCGATTCTCCCTTGAACAAACTCGACTTGGCAAACGCGGACAGACTGGCGAGATAGACCGGACCGTTTGTCGACATCCTGATTAATCCCGTGCGTCCGTTCAACGGGTGAAGAAGAGAATTTACGTGCAGCGGCAAGCTGTAGATCATTTTGATCTCGCCGGGATTCAAGTGAATAGAATGGTCCCATCCATGTTGCTTGTGGCCGCGCAGCATATCTAGCATTACTCTGTCGCCCGGACCACTGTGGATTTTGCCGTTGTCGTTTTCCAGAACCGCATTCAGCACTGTAAATGGCGAATCGGGCTTGGTGGCATAACTTACGGCCTCGTCAATGATGACATTGACTTTGTGGTCCGACCCATTTCCTATTGCCAATCCTAGATAGAGCGTGTGTGATTTTTCTGCCTTTAGGACATTTGTGACGTGGTGGAAGAAAACGTCGATATTTCCAGATAGTGGAAAGTCCAGATGTGCCTTCGGATGAGCCTTACCGGCGCCGTTGAAAGTTGAGACCAATACTCCAGATTTCAAAACCATTTCAGGGCTATTGCTGATGAAATACGGAGTCTTATTTAATGCGCCTGGAAGAGGCAGCACCGTCTGCGGTATCGTAATGCGAGCGGGGGCGTCTTTGTCGTTCATTTTAAGTGCTGATTTAGCCGGCGAAATTGGTGTGGATGGGGTTGGGGTTTCGGTAGAGCGAGCTGGTGGAGTTGTTGGGGCGGTGGCTTCGGTGGAGTTGGCTTGAACAGAAGGTGAAGGGGATTGAGCAGTAGGTGAAGGGGATGATCCATCCGGCTTCGATCCGTCCGACTTCGATTGTGCGGATGCCGAGGCGGCTGGTTCGGTGGAGTTGGATGTGGCGGGAGTTGAACTGGAGGGTGCAGCCGAGCTGGAGCGAACGCCTGTTGGCGACGATGCGCGATTCTTCGGTGCCGCAGTAGGCAGCTGTTTAGGCGCAGAAACTGAAACCTCACCCGTTTCCAAAGGAACTGGATAGCTAGAGGAAGATCTTTGGAAACTGCTCGCTGCAGATGCCGCCGTTACGGTTGAGCACAAGGACAAGGACAAGCACAAGGGCAAGAGCAAGGGCAAGCACAATGACAAGCACAAGGGCAAGGGCAAGGACATTGCCATCACGTTCGCCGCGATTGCAAACCTGCTCCTGCCGTTAAACGGTGGCATCTGCCGGCGCCAGTTCTGCACTGCCTACTTCTTCATATGGGCCAACAAATCGAAGTAGGTAATGAACATTTTTATGCCACCACTTGCTTGTTGCCAGTCGAAGTTTTCGTTGATCGCGTGGTATCCATGTTCCGGCAAAGAGAGTCCCATAAAGACAATTGGCACTTTCAGCAAATCGTTCATGCTCACCACAGCTCCGATAGAGCCACCTTCCCTTGTGAATGCAGGCTCTGTTCCAAATGCCAGTTTCATGGCATCGCTTGCCGCTTTGTTGTATGGACCCGTAAATTCGCCAAGATACGGTCTCAGCGTTCCTTCCTTCACGATTTCTGCGTCTGGGCAGTTCTCATTCACAAATTTTGTAAATGCGGCCAAGATTTTATCCGGGTTTTGGTTTGGCACAAGGCGCATACTGATCTTAGCTTCGGCTTGGTGCGGAACTATTGTTTTGACGCCCGGGCCTGAGTAACCGCCGGTAATACCGTGTACCTCAAATGTAGGCAATGCCCAAATACGTTGTGAGGCTTCCTGGGCATTGTCGGTGCGCAAAGACTTAAGCTCGTGTGCTTTCTTGAAATTCTCAACCGAGAATCCTGAGGCCACGAAGTTGCTTGTCTCTTCCTTCGATGGTTTAGCCACGTCATCATAAAAGCCTGGAATGTTGACGTGCCCAGTTTTGGCATCGTAACACTGCGAGATCAGTTGGCACAGTTCTCCGATCGGGTTGCGTGCCAAACCGCCGGTGGTGCCTGAATGAACATCCTTGGCGCCGGTCTTAAGGCGAACCAGAGCTCCCTGCAACCCGCGCAGCCCGTAAGGAATAGCCGGTTTTTCGCGGGAGACCCAGATGGTGTCTGACACCACCACCGAATCTGTCTTCAGTTTGCTGAGATTATCTTTCAGGAACTGCTCGAAGTGATCGCTGCCGATCTCTTCTTCGAGTTCCCACATCACTTTTATGTTGATTGGAAATTTATGCTCGTGCGCATATTTCGCAGCATAGAAAACAGCCAGCGCCGGTCCTTTGTCGTCGGTCGTGCCACGGCCGCGATAGACATCATTTTCAATGGACATGACGAAGGGCGGGGTCTGCCACTCTTCTGCATCTGCCGGCTGCACGTCCAGGTGGTTGTATACGGTTACGGTCGGGTGAGCCGGATCGCTTTTGAACTCGCCCAATACCACTGGATTGCCGGCAGTTTTTATGATTTCGACTTGGCCCCCGGCATCTTTTAGCAGTTGCATGGCCATTTGGGCCGTCAGTTCCATGTCGCCCTTGCGAGAGGGGTCCATACTGACGCTTGGAATGTCGACCAGTTTTTTCAACTCACTCTCGTAAGCGCTTTTGCATGCGTTTGCGTATTCCGTGAGTTTGTCGACGCTTACATTAACTGTCATGGCAGCCTCCCTTGGCGCGGTCGTTGCCGACGAAGAAGCAGCGCCGGCTCAATACCAGTGAGGCTTGAGGCAAGCGACGCGGACGACAGACGGGGCACGAGCCGATTAGCATGTACGTTCACGCCTCTAATGGTGAGCCAAAGCCGCCTTTAATTCAATATTGACTACCCTCAAGGTCTGGTGATTATGCTTGCCCGGTCTGGTACATTGGATAAAGCCTATGTTTAGGATATGCAACGTGATTTATTGCTCAAAATGCGGCTGCACTGCTGATGCTCAGGCGAAGCAGTGTGCCAAATGCGGCCAGAGCACGCAACTATTAGCGGAAATTGGCAGCGACGGTAGGCCGTTGCCTTATGCCAGTTTTGCTGAGCGACTGAAAGCTGGTGTGCTTGATGCAGTGATCTTGAGTGCAATCGAAACTCCCATCACAGTGATTTCAAGTGTGCTGGTCGGACCCAGTCTTCACGTGCTTCCGACCGTGCTCACCGTTCTCATCACCTTCGGTTACTACCCGGGTTTGGAGAGTTCGCGCTTACAAGCGACCTTAGGCAAGAGAATAGTGGGGCTGAAAGTTACTGATCTCAAAGGTGAACGCATAAGTTTTCTAAGAGCTGCTCTTAAGCAACTAGTTCAAAGTGTGGCCGGCTGCGTAGTTTTCGGAGGCGTAATTTTTGTGGCATGCTCTTTTCTTACGTGGCGCGGTGACAACTTTCTGTTGATCGGAGCGAGCGTATTACTTGCCAATATTTTGTACTTTTCCATGCATTGTGCAATTGTATTTTCGGAAAAGAGACAATCTGTATTCGACAAGATGACAGGGCGGCTTGTTCTTAGAAGGCGCAAGGAAGTCGCAGTTACTTCGCCTAAACTGATTCAATGAAAGTTCGATCGGTGCATATGCCAACTCGCCAATGCCGGATATCAGATTCGCTCTGGATCTTGATGATTGCGATACCACTGAGTTTTTGCTGCAACGTATCATGTCTGACAGCACCATGCCTGGCAGCGGGCCCCCATTCGCCAACTGAGAAGGGATGGGAACTCATCCAGTATCACGCCGTGCAAAAGCGTATGGGAGTGCGTATTACCAGCAAAGGGATCAGGCTTGATAGCCTCAACGCCAGCTGGAGCATTGTCAGCGAGGCGCCGAAGTGGGATGCCGTCGTCTTTAGCAAGGCGGACAAAACCATATGTTGGGTTCCTTACGCGACGTGGAGTAAAGTGGGATTCACTGTTATCGATGCCGGCGATGACCTGGAAGTGACGCCGACAGCACCCTCTGTTCAAGCGGCTGCCATGCCAATTGGTGGTTATAAAAGCCTACCCGTGAACGTTGTGCGATGGCAGGGACCGGCGCCGGCACTAGGCGGTTTCATGTTTCAATCGAAGGCGCAACCGACAATGTGTGAATTTACTTTTGTCACAAGCAGAGCCATCCAGGCGCCCCTGCAAGTCGCACAGCTGCTCAATCAATTTTACAGACTGCCACGGGTCGGCGGGATTCCGATTAGACTATCTGTCTCATCGGAACAACGTGCGATGATGGAGACATTGGCAATCAAGTCCACCCAACTCTCGTCTGCGATTTTTGATTTACCTACTAATTACAAGCGAGTTAAGACTGAGCAGCAGGTGTTGGTGAACGCAAAAGACAGACAGAAAATCACTGACTTCGGACAGCTGCTTGGCGCCCCAGAAAAATAGGCTTCGAGTGCTCAAGCCGTTTTAAAATAGCGGATGATCTCTCGCACGTGATTCAGTGCCTGACTGTCTTCATTCAGCTGAGATATTGCCGCTTCTGCTTTGCGAGAAAGCTGCTCTTCCGATTTTCTGTGCTCGACATCCATGTCTCGTTGCCGTCCACGAAGCGACAGTATCTCGCCGCGAATGCTCTCCACGCTTCGCACCATATCTGATGCCCACGAATCTCGCTGCGATAAATTTAAAGAGTAGCTCAATCGTTCCACAGATGTCTCCAGAGCAGTTACGCGATTGCGTAGCTCCAGAACATCTTCGCGCGGATATCGCAACCCGGAGCGGATCAATTTGAGCTTGTCGCTGACATATTGGTAGAGCCTTATCGAGGGCCGCACCACTGTTAGTAGCAAGGCTAGACCTGAGCCGATGTAGCCAATTGTGGTAATTCCATACTCCTCCAACATGTACAGCACCGCAGCCGATACCACATGCAAAATCAACGCCACAACCAGAGCCCATCGCTTGGTTGCATGGAGATATGTGACGCTCTTAGGATCGATCGCGATCTCGAGATCTTTTGAAAGGGCGGCATCAGCCAGGGCATCGGAGGCTTCGAAGTAGACATCCCACGGCACTTTTACGACCAGCAAGATCCAACCGAATGCCAGCAACCCTACCCACCAGTTAGTCAGAGACTTTGGATCGATGTGTACCCAATTTATTCCGGCAAATAGAAGAATGCTGATTACAATCAGCCAGAATAAAAACGTAAGATAGGCCCCGATGTTCTTATACATTTCAAATCACCAAATTTCTCCGCTCCACCTAATGCTAGAGCCAGTCAGGCTGCATAAGCTGGAGTGAGCAACAGTTAGATAATTGTTGCCCGCCAGTTGTTTCTGGCTTCCGAATCTCATTGGGAACTACCTGCTAGTTGCGACGCTGTTTGGCAGCAAAGTCGCTGCTTGCACTGGTTCGGAACCGCCTGTTTCGCCTGCTAGCATTCGTATTACGGCATCCTTCACGGCATCAAGCGAAACTTGAGCAATGCAGTGAGGTTGTTCAGATTCGCAAGAGGTATCGCACCCCGCGGCCGCGTGCGTTGGCTGAACCAACGCATGTCTGGTCTTCCATGGGCGAAACCTGGTGTTGATTTTCGAATTCAGCTGTGCACCCGCCCTGTCGAACTGCGGTTCACACGAGATCTCGACAACAGGAATGAAATAAGCGGCAGCCATGTGTTTAGGAGCTGAATCGTTACCGACAAACAAAGCACATCGTCTGATCAAGGCAGCGCACTGTCTAATCGAGGTTGATCCGACCATATTGATCACTCGTCCAGGTAGCTGCTGCACGATCTTGTTGCTGGCGCCGCGATCTTGGGCGCCGCCGACGAGCAAAATGTTTGCCTCCAAAGTGCCGACAAGCCACTTTGCCAGTTCCGTATATTGTTCTATCGTCCATTGCTTCTTTGCACGGGCGCTGCCAATGCCCAAGGCAATTAAGGGTCGCTGATGCTTTCCCAACGACAAAAAGTTAGTGGCAAACCGTTCGTCGACATCATTGGTCCAAATCTCCAATGCATCAGATGTTGGCGTGCCACCAAGCGCTTTTATGAATTCAAGTTTCGACTCGACTTCATGCAGCAACTGGGAGCTGTGTATCAGATTGGTGTATAGAACGTCCGCAGAATCCCTCCGACGTGTCTTTAGATCTTCAGGCTGCGCCCAACCAAATCTGTATCGTGCACCACTGAAATACAACAACGCGGCCGAATACATGTCATCGCCGCGATACGGATAAATGGCCAGGTCGAATCTGTATCTGCGTAATTCAAGTAGAGCAACTTTCGCGCAATATAGACACCAAGCCCATCTCGGCCAGCCTTGCTTCAATGGTGATGGGTCGCGAAGAATGACATCATCGATGTACGGACAGCACGCTGCCAGTTGTTTATTCGCTGAATGGCGCAGTAGCACCGATATCTTAGCCGAGGGGAAGATGACACGAAGCTCGCGAAGAAGGGGCGACGAAAGAACGAAATCGCCTATGGCATATGGATCTACCACGAGAATTTTTTGCACGTTCTCGCAAACATATGGTTCAGTCTTGCTGAAAAACGGCGCCAGCAGCAAGAGAATGCCTGGACTAGTTGTGGCATTCAAAAGCGAACTGAATTTGGAAAGAACTCGCTTGCCGAAAGCTTTGATAAACATATTTCACGCTCGCGTCGGCAAAGATTCGCGCTCCCTATGAGGTCTACGACTCTCTACCCGTAGTCGAAAAGAGATCGGCCTCTCTCAGTTCTGCGACAATCTGCTCGACCTGCTCCAAACTGAGCTCAAGACCCGATGCTGCAGATACGGCGGCGGCGATTTCAGGCAGACAAAGCTCACCGTCACAGAATTCCCAGGTCAGTCCAGCCACCGGACTGAGGGTGTAGACCCAATTGTTTGTGCTGGAGTGGACCACGACGTAGCCGTCCGGAAGCAGAATCGTTTTCAGGTCGTCCCGACGAGTCGGCAATTTCACAATATTGACAAGGATGACAATTATGTAATCGGTCCGCCGCCGCCACTCGCGGCCGCCACTGCTGGTGGTGCAATAAACTGCTCTACAATAGCGGGCGCAACTGTGAGAGTGCCAAGCAGCGTTGCCTGTCTAACGAGTTTGCTTACAAACTGCTGTCTAGACATGCGTTCGTCACAGCTAACCTTGGCTTGGTCGCCGTCCAAATTATCGTTCGACACATTTCCTCCCTTGTGAAACACTTCTAAACTAAGGGCATTTCGCGTGCTCCAAAGCAGAATCTATCATAATCGCGGCGCACGAGAATTAATATTATAAGATAAAATTGCCACCGTGTCTGTCGCTACACAGCATCAAATATCAACCTGACTTACGCTGAGCCATCGATAACCAGTGCCATTAGTTAGCATAGCAATGCCGTCCTTCAACAGCCAGTTCATTGATGAGGCTGTAGTTTCTGTTTTGGCGCAAACGCTACAAGACTGGGAGTTGATAATAGCGGATTGTTCCACTAACCCTGATGTGCTGAGCGTTCTCGAAACTTTTGATGATCCAAGAATCAAGCTGTATCGCAGAGAAAAGCGGTATCTGCCAGGTAACAACCGCAATTTTGCGATTGAAAAAGCGCAGACAGGCTTTATTCTTTGCCTGGATGCAGACGATTTGATCCAACCATCGTTCATCGAAGAAGCTCTTTTTCTGATTCATACTACGGAGTACGACTTAATCGGCACCAGTTGCGTCACCTTCAAAGATGTCAGTCAACAGCACTTGTTGAATCCTCATCCTTCAATTGATCAAGTGGCAGACGGCGGCGCCTTTGTCGTTAGCACCCTGTTCCCAAAAGCGCTCTGGGAAAAGCTCGGCGGCTTCAAAGACACAGGGCTGGGACCATCCCATGTTCCGGAAGATTGGGACTTCTTTGTCCGAGCGATGTTAGCCGGTGCTAAACCGTACAACCGGCCAGGCTTTGGCTTTACGTATCGCCGCCATGCACAGAGCTTGACTATGCAGCCCGACCTTCCTAAATTTAGCGAAATGCGGTGTCGTATCAAGGCAAAGTATAGGTTGCCGCTTCTAATCAATAAGCTTTTCAAACAGGGAAGCGCTGCGACCAAGAAGAGAACTGTGGATGGTTGGCATCCACTCATCCCCGCCCTGCATAAAGAGGAAAGCAGTATCATCGTGTGGCCGGACGCGAACACAGCTGAGTTTATGGAGAGAATTGCTGAGGTGCTGGGCCGGGCGGAAAAGCGAACCATAATAGTCTGCACGCAGCCAAAGCACCTATCTCCATCGAGTTCCAGTGCTTTCTGGCAGCAACACAGCTCTGACATTTTCTTCCTGCCAGACTTCCTGGAATCAAAAGACCTGTGGTTGTCTTTCATTCGATATTTGATTGAAGCCAAGCATGCGTCAGACATTTACTACAGTCAGAACTTGTTCTTTCTAGACTCTGTAGAGACGCTGATCGACTTGTATCCGCAATGTCGATTCGAGTACGTGTCCAAATTCAAAAATAATCCAGCTGATTCCGCCGCGCCAATAACGCAGGTCCAAGTTTGACTGAATGCACCACAAAACAGAGAGGAAGTTCAACAGCGATTGAGACGGAAATCCTATTGTTGTGCGCAAGGTCCTTCCTCGGTACGGCGGAATCATCGCAGCTAACGCACTTAGCCGAAAGCGAGGTCAGATGGTCACTTCTACTGGAAGCAGCAGAGCGGCATAATCTTTTGCCACTGCTTCATTTCAACCGCAAGCAACTGAAGCGTGCGATTCCAGACCACATTTTGAAAGCTCTCGAGGTCCGCTTCGTTGAGTACTCGCGAGCATCGGTGCAGATGTTGGATGTTCTCCACACATTATTGGCTTCGTTCGCGCACGAAGGAGTCGTTGCAGTTCCATTCAAGGGTCCTGTTCTAGGGGAGCGATACTATGGCGATCTGCTTTACAGAACATTTTGTGATCTCGATGTGTGGGTTCCTCAATCGCAAGTGGCCACCGCGCATCGCTGCTTGAATGAACTCGGGTTTGCCCCCTGTCCCTGGCGCGGATACATAGATTTCTCTGAAACATTTTTTGGCAACGAATTGTTTTCGAAACTCTGTTCTGAATACGCTTATTTGAATGAACTGAATCGAGTGAGCGTCGATTTGCACTGGAAGGTGCTTCCCGCTCAGCTGCTGCCGATCTCGGAGAACGAGCTGGAATCATCCATCAAAACCGCGCGGATTTGGAATCGCGATATGCGCATGTTTTCAGACGAGTTGTCTCTCATTATAGTCGCCGTACATGGATGCAAACACGGTTGGTCGCAAATCAACTTCTTGTTGGACATTGCCTTGATCATTCAGAACGGTTCAATTGATTGGACAGTTGTGCTTTCGATGTGTGACAAGTTCGACGCGCTGCAACCAGTGTTGAGCGGCCTGTATCTATGCAAAGAGTTGCTGCATTTGAGCGTTCCCCAGCAACTGCTGCACAAGATGCCCAAACTGAAAACAATGGCATGGTGTCAGGAGATCGCAACAGACCTCTTGTCGGATCCAATGCAACCCAATTGGAGCGAAATCAAAAAGTGGTTTTTCTTTGCCTCGAATAAGTCAGGACTGTTGAGGCAGGCTGCCTATCTGATTGGAGCTTGCACTGAGCCGTCTCTGGACGAATACCACCGGTTTCCACTTTCACCCAAGCTATACCCACTCTACTTTGCGCTCCGTCCATTCAATCTTACGATCGACCATGGATTCAGGATTGCTTGGCGCCTTCTCTCGGGAGGATATGACTCTCGATTCAACGTGCGCACGGTGTAGGTATTACCTTGTTGTACAACACGAAGCTAACGCTTATGACTAGGGTTTATCCTATGGAGAGAGATAACTCGGGCGGCAATCGAACAGTTGCGCGGCGCTAATTTACGCCCGCATGCACTTTCGCGCAAGGAAGCGCGCAATCTGATCTATTTTGATCTCAATCCGACTCTTGCCCAGACAGACGCCGAAGCTCCAGCCTCAGTGAACACCTTACCGGAAGCCGCTTCGCTTGCTGGCTCTGCCTTGAAGGTTACGGATGAACATCTGTGGCTTGACGGAACGTACCAATGCACGCAATATCTGCAAGCGACACCGGATCAAAGTAATTTTGGTTGGCTGGTCGGTTTGCTTACGTTGTCCGTTGATCACACCCTTTCGATCTTCATTCACAAAATTGATAAAACTGAGGCATGGACCGGCCTGAAGAAGAACTTCAGATCCGGAATGATTACCGACGCCTTCAAACATGATTATTTAGAGCAGGCAGAACCAGCGGTGGACGAGCCTCGAAACCCGGATCATGACTTCGAGATCAGTCTGTACATTAGAAGCAGCGCACCCTCTGCAGATAGGCTAGCTCAAGCCGTCGCCGAGGTTCGCCGAGCCTTTAAGGCAAGCGGTGCTGTTCTCAATCGCGCTCAGCTTCTGCAACTGGAAGCCTGGCAATCAACTCTGGCAGTAGGAGTCGATCGATTGGCGATTGTGCACCGGGTCGCGCGTTCTGTTGCCGGCACGTATTGGCCATTTTTTACCGCCGCTTGTGGCACTCCCGATGGTGTCCCGTTTGGATTCTCTATTGCCTCGCGTGAACCTGTGTTGCTAAATCCATTTTTTCGCGGCGCCGGCAAAGACGCGAACAACATGCTCGTGGTCGGAAGCTCTGGAGCAGGACAATCGTTTGCCGTATCTATGCTGATCTTGCGCTTGCTTCCTCTAGGAACTCGCTTCGTGCTTGTGGACAAAACCGTGGACAGGTTCGGTACCTATCGATTCATAACCCGAATCTTGGGACCAGACCTTTGCTCATATATAGATCTTGGACCAAGCTCAAACTTCGTGCTTAACCCGTTTGATCTCGGACCAGATGATATTTCTGGACAGCCTTCGCCCGCCAAACTGGCTAATTTACTGTCTTTGCTTGATCTTATGCTGGCTCCAGACGGCCGGGAAGAACTTACTATGGCGCAGAAAGCCGTTTTAGAAAATTTGATTCGGCTCGTTTATGCGCAGGCGAAGTTGACCGGCTCGACGCCGACAATGTCCGATCTCATGCGCGTTACAAAACAAGCGACTGCCAGTGAGATCGATCCCTTGCAGCGCCAACGACTGAATGATTTTGCGCTTGGGCTGTCGTTGTTCACGCGCGATCGAGCCTTTGGCGGTTTCATTGATGGGTTGACTAACATAGATTCAAACAAGCTCTACATTGTTTTCGATACAGGCGAAGTGACCGACCCACGGCTGGAAAAGATCGCTCTGTTCCTCACCACTCAATTCATATCAACCAGAGCAGCGGAATACAAACAGCGCGGTATACGGTTCGCAGCTGTAATAGACGAAGCTGGCACAGTGATGCGATCTAAAGCCGGAGCCAGGCTATTGGATGACCTCTCTCGCCGGTCTCGGCACTATGGCATGATGCTGGTTACGATTGCGCGTGATTTGGACGATTTCTTTCGCCAATCTGACTATGCTAAGTCGATCGTGAAAAACTGTCATATGAAGTTGATCCTGCGCCAGGATGCAGGCGATTTGAAATTGTTGAAAGAGACATTTCGACTTACTGATGCGGAAATCGTGTCAGTCGAGCAGTTCTCCAAAGACGAAGAGAAACGGAAAGACAGCCAGTGCCTGCTCATTGTCGGCGCTGTGCACGGCACAATCAGGTTGGTGCCAAGTCCGATGGATTATTGGATTTGTACATCTGAACCGATTACTGACATACCGAAACGGTTAGAGATGATTAGCGAGGTGAAAGCGAAGAATCCCAAACTGACTGAAACGGATGCCTGTCGCCAGGCCGTGTATTACCTGGGTATCCAACATGAGGCTTAATGCCACATGTCGTCAGTAAAATCGAAAGGTCCCAGAACTCCGTCTGCCACGTCACTTGCTGAAAACCGCTCACAAGACCTCGCCATTCGTCACAATGTTGCGGAGCGGTCATTGTCTAAGTTTTCAGCTTCTTTCGCGCTACTTTACAGCCATATAACATATAACTGATAGCTTTAAGTATAAGGTCATCAAAGAAGCGAGTCTCATGCGCAAGATAGAACTCTATCTGGTCACGGTCGTTGGCGTGTCTTTGCTGATGATGTTTGGTTGCGCCGACAAGCATCGTCCAGGTTCCGCTGAAATGCATCGACCAGCCTGCGCCGAAAGCCATCTGCCACTTTCGGACCAGTCGGCAGTATCGCCGGTGGCTGAAGAATCGCCTGAAAGCCCTGTAGAGAGGACTAACCTTGGCCCCGTGGTTTTTGAGTGCTTTACAGCGACCGACAAGCATCCAGCTTTCTTTCAGTTTATTTCTAATGGACACGTTGCCTACAAAAGGAATTTGGACTTGGTGGATTCCGTGAAGTTACTAACGGTAGAATCTCGAGACTCTGAAAGCTCTTATTCGAAAGGTCCTCTTTCTAGCCATCGCGTTAATAGCTTGGGATCAGCGGTGGTTAGGTTCGGCCGTTTTGGCGCTCATAAGATTGCTGTTGAATCTAAATCTGGTGGACATTTCATCTACTTGATTTTTACTGTAAGCAAGCATCCCAGGCAAGTTGCTTCGCTTGAAAGCGAGTCAGAACTAGCTCTTCTCAAGGTCGGACGTCGTGTACATCTGGTCAATTACGTTGGTCAGGACTGTGGGGCCAGGGGTGGTGGTCAGGCAGTCACCTTAGGATGGAACGGTAAAAGTTTCGTCTTAGACACAGAAGCGATGCGCTTGCCCCCGCCCACAAAGGATGAGATTGAGTCCTTGAGGTGCCAATTCAAGGAACAAATTGCTTTTAACAACGGGGATGAGCAGCTAACAGATCCAGTGCAGTGCGAATTGGTGCCAGATACTTTGGAGTTGTACTATCAAGGACGCGGGCGATTGGCGAAGCGAATTTTCAACCAGACCTGGCCGCGTCATCGCGCAGGCAGAAGAGAATACTGGCGGCAAATAATGGAAGCAGGCGCCCAAAGCGAGTATTGGAGCCGGATCATAGCAATGAATAAGTGAGCAATGAATAAGTGGGTGTACGGATTGTCTGAGAATGTCATCAAAGAAGCAAGTTTCATGCTCAAGATAGAGCTCTATACTGTCACGGTTGTTGGCCTGTGTTTACTTATGGTATTTGGTTGCGCCAACAAGAATCAGGCATTCTCGGCCGATTCTACAGTATCGTCGGCGGTGGCTTCACCCTCGCCCTCACCTTCTGCTAACTGCAAACCGGGGATGATGGAAAGCCAACCGGTGCAGAGAAAAAATCTTGGCTGCGCAGTGTTCGAATCTTTTTCGCACACGGACAAGCATCCTGCTTACTTTCAGTTTGTTTCTGAGGGTGAGGTTTCGTACAAAAAGAGTTTGGATGCAATCGATGCGGCGAGATTGCTGCAGGTGCAAGCACGTGTGCATTCTGACAGTGACAATGCGGTCTCGGACACGAGCAAGCGCGTCCATGACGAAAGCGTGGACAAAAGCGTCAATGATAAAAGCGTCAATGACAAAACTGTCAATGATAAAACCGTCAATGACAAAACGGTCAGTGACAAAACCGTCCATGACAAAGGCGTCAATGACATTGGATCTGCAGTTGTAGAATTCGAAGATGATGGGGCACCACAGGTGGTTGTTGCCTCATACAACAACGGCGTTTACCATTACGACATTTTTTCGCTGAGCAAGCATCCCAAGAGAGTTGCTTCATTCGACAGCGACACCGATCTAGCTTTGCTCAAAGTTGGGCGTGGCGTCCATTTGCTAAAATACGTGAGTCAATATCATGATCAATTTGGTGCTAGGGGCGGTGCTGTCGATATCATCTTAAAATGGGACGGTACAACCTTCATCCTCGACCCTGAAGCGATGTGTTTGCCTCCACCCACAAAGGATGAAATAGAGTCTCTAACCTCCCAATTCAAGGAGCAAATTGCCTTTCAAGATGCGCATGGGACCGACACCGAGTTAACAGATCCAGCTCAGCTTGAGTTGGCCCCTGATATTTTGGATCTTTATTACCAAGGTCGCGGGCGGCTTGCGAAGCGGATTTACAATCAAACCTGGCCGCGTCACAAACATGGCAAGAAAAAGTATTGGCAGTCGGTGATGAAGATCGCCAGCAAAGACGAGTATTGGAGCCAGGTCAAGGCTATGAATCAGTGAGCAGAAAAAAGCGAGTTGTTAGTAGTGAGAGATGTTTCCCACCATAATCAGGAAAGTGTGGAAAGCTCCGAAAAACCCTCGCCTGTGGGATGCGAAAACCACTGATAAAAGAACCATTTCGCCCTGATTTGGTTGTGAATTGACGATTATTGCGTATAGACATAAAAATCGGCAGAACTTATGTCTATAGGCAATAATCGTCAATAAAGCGCACATAATCGCGACTGGATCCTGGGTGCGCAGGCAAACATGCAGCTGAACTCGCGTTGCATGCCATTGAACTCGCGAAACTACTCGGCCGGCTACGCTACCCTGGCTTTGCCGTAGTTTTCGGCGGGTTTTTCGCCATTGATTCAGACACTTCTTTGATGTGTTGAAGGCGCTTCTTGCCTGTATTTTTGGATTCCATTTCTGTGATTTGGCCGCCGAACGGAATCATCAATCCTGAGTTGGTGTAGGAATCGAACTCGAGAGTGGTGCTTTTGCCGTCACTGCTTGGCGTCAAAATCCAGGAGCCGAAACTTTCCTTGAATTTTGTTGATTTCAGCATTTTGTAATCGATGCGTTTGTACGGAAATTCGGTTTCCTCAAACGTGCAGTCCACCTTTCCATAAACCGGCACGTTCTCCATTTTCTCTTCAATGATGGCAGTTTTGCCATCGAATGAAACCTGCTTGCGATGCGCCTCTTCCGAATTGCGTTGTTTTCGGATTGCTTCGAACACTACCTCCGGTGGGGCGTTTATTACAATATTGGATCCCACCGCTTTATGCTCTTTCGCCTCGGCAGGCACAAAAAAGCTTTGTGATAACGTCAGTGCAATTAGAGTGTGAATAAAAGTTTTGGCAGTCACAAAGAGATCCTCAGCAAGTCAATTCGCCCTGGGCAACAGCATCTTCATCAATCAGAGTTTTCAGCTCTTCCTCCTCATCTGCTCCCAGTGAAAATGATTCGGAAGGGTCGGGAAAATTTTTGCTGACAACATCTGCTGCATAGTTTTTAATCGCTTCCTGGCAGCTCTCAGACAAGTTGGCGTAGCGCCGCACAAAGCGTGGCTTGAAATCTGTGTATTTGCCCAATAAATCATCAGTGACAAGAATTTGTCCGTCGCAATCATTGCCTGCACCGATGCCGATGGTGGGAATATGCAGTCGCTCAGTTATTACCTTTGCCACTACTGCCGGTACCATCTCGAGAACCACGGCAAAGGCACCGGCTCGCTCTAATGCCGTAGCATTGTGAAACAATCGCGAAGCCTCTTCCGCCGTGCGCCCCTGCACCCGCGTGCCACCAAGCCCGTGCACAGACTGCGGCGTAAAGCCCAGGTGAGCCATGACAGGAATTCCCATGCCCACCAGGCGCTCAATAATCTCCAGACTGAGTTTGGTGGCACCTTCCAATTTGACCGCTTGTGCTTGCGCCTCTTTGATGAAACGACCGGCGTTGGAAATCGCTTGCGTCACGTCTACCTGGTAGCTCATGAAGGGCAAATCCGCTACCACAAGCGCGTTTTGCACGCCTCTGGTGACAGCTTTGGTGTGATGGACCATCTCATCCATGGTCACTGCATGAGTGGTGCGGTGCCCAAGAGCCACCATGGCCAGGCTGTCTCCGACCAAAATCACGTCGACGCCGGCTCGATCTAAAATCTGCGCCGTCGAGTAGTCGTAAGCGGTGAGAGCAACGATTTTACGCCCCTCCTGCTTATATTTTTGCAGTATCAAAGTTGAAATGATTTTGCTCATGAATAGCGCGCTTTCATTGAAGTCGCGTCAGAACAGGGAGGAGTGTTGCTTATTATAGGAATGATAGCAAACTGGAAAAGAAGCTTTCTCTAATATCCGGGCCCTCTAATATCCGCGCTTGCGAATCTGCTCCTGTTTCATCCGTTGTCTGGCCGCTGTTTGCATCAAAGCAACATTATGGTGTGGATCGTATGGATACCTGCCTGCCATCTCGTGAAATCTCTCATACATATCACCGGCATCGCCAGGAAGATTCATCTTTTCAAGCATGTAGCCCATGTTGTACAAAAGTCCATCATATTTAGGTGCTAACGCCAGAGCCGCCTGGTATTTGGCCAGGGCACCGTTGAGGTCGCCTGTTGATTCCAAGACGTAGCCAAGGTTCTGGGTGGCATCGAAGCTCTCCGGATTGAGTTCCAGGGCTCGCTGGAACGTAACTTTGGCGCCGTTGAGATCGCCATCATCCTCTTGATCAAGCCCCTTGCGGGTCAAGGCGTTGATCTCTTCAGGGTCGATGGCCGCACCTTTGCCGTGTTTTTTCTTCGCTCCTGAGCGCAAGATGTGCTCCAGCTCTGCGATATGTTTGGCCGTGTCAGGACTGTTTCGTAGCATGGCGTTAACGTCTTTCCAGCATTCCACCGCTTCCAGATTCCGCCCTTCAATTTCATAAGCTTTAGCCATATATGATTTCACCGCCAGCGTATCGACACGCGGCCACTTTTTATCGTCTGTGTAAAGAGGATTGATGCTGGCTGCTTGCTTTAGCTCATCCAGGCAGCGATTGGGATCGCCACGCAAATATCGCAGCCGGCCAAGCTCAAAGTGTGCTGGGGCGCATCTGGCGTCGCACCTCAAGGCCTTGCGAAAGTCAGCTTCCGCATCATCCAATCTGCCGTCAGCGCAATAAATGTTTCCCAAATGGTAATGGATGATCGGATTGTCAGGCATCAACTTGGCGGCAATTTCCAGCTTTTCCACTGATGTGGCCATGTCTCCGCCCTGACCTGCGCTGTAACGTTCATATATGGCCAATCCCAGATCCTTCTGGGCGTCCACATAACTGGGATTCAAGCGGGTTGCCGTCTGAAAGTTGTCGATAGCGCCGTCCAGATCCCCATTCTCTTTAAGAATCTCGCCAAGATGATAATAGGCATCGGGATAACGCGGATTTATCTTGATGCACTCTTCAAACATCTGCCTGGCATCAGCAACTTTGCCTGTTTTTTTCAGAAACAGACCGTAGTTGTTTCGACAAGGAATGAAGTTGTAATCGAGTTGCAGAGCCGCTCTAAACTGCTCCATGGCATTGTAGTTGTCTCCTGATCTGGCGTAGGCAAGAGCAGTCAGGTGCACTATATTTTTGTCGCCATGCGAATACTGAGTGGCT
>Ga0182024_10002568_pt1 | contig 44781 bp, 36 predicted proteins | sample P32metaG_FD_120480 | JGI IMG/M metagenome (GOLD analysis project Ga0182024, IMG submission 120480) | Permafrost microbial communities from Stordalen Mire, Sweden - P3-2 metaG (Illumina Assembly) | ecosystem: Environmental > Terrestrial > Soil > Wetlands > Permafrost | place: Sweden: Stordalen... | reverse complement strand
GACCGGACTGCGGGTCGGAGAATTGCTGGGCCTCAAGTGGTCGGACATCGATTTCGAGAAGTTGGAAATCTGTGTCATCCGCGATGTGGTCAAGCAGCGGATCGAGCGATGCAAGACGGAAGCATCAAAGAAGGCGATTCCCATCGATGCCGAATTGGCAGAATCGCTGTGGTCGTGGCGGCTTCGCTGCGCCTACAACCAGCAAGACGACTGGGTGTTCGCCAGCCCGCACGGGAAAGGCAAGCAGCCCTACTGGCCGAGTTCGCTCTATCGGGTGTCTCTCAAGCCGGCATTAGAGGCCGCCGGCATCACGGCGCCCGTGGGCTGGCACACCCTCAGGCACAGCTTCGGAACCCTGATGAAGGCCAACGGAGAGGACATCAAGACGATCCAGGAACTTCTCCGCCATGCCAACTTCAAGGTAACGATGGATGTGTATACGCAGGCTGTAACGGATGTGAAACGCACGGCTCACAGCCGCGTAGCACGGCAGATCATGGGGGAAAAGAAGGAGGACGAAGATGAAGCCTGAAGATGGACTTTTCTTATCGAACCCTTTCAAACCCTCGGGTTTCGGTTCGATTTTCTCTAAGTTCTTTATTTTGTTGGCGTCCCCGACGGGATTTGAACCCGTGTTATCGCCGTGAAAGGGCGGTGTCCTAGGCCGGGCTAGACGACGGGGACGCTTGGCGGGCGAGAAACGACCTACATTGGCCGTGTGCGCCCTTTTGAAGGCTACCAACTTGGGGGGGGCCATGTCAAAAAGTCGACTCTCTTCCCATACAAGTTGGTCAAAAGAAGGAGTCGCTGAACCAGCGGCTACGCTGACGAGTTGGCTGGACAGCTGCCGCACCATGCCGATAGGACAACGGCTGCGGCGGTTTCCCCTTGGCAGTGATTTTTTTGCGTCAAGGGGTCAGCTCCAGGCGTCAATATATAAGCGGCTCTGTTCAAACGATTTTCAGCGAGTTGGCAGGACACACTCCAACCGGGATTATCCACATTAAAATGGAATTGCGGTCCCGAAAGCCGACAACGGTTTCTGCTTAACCGGAGATAAGACTGGAATGCTCCAGGCATTCGATTTTTTCTGTAGTAAGTTAAACAGAATCAATGTATTGCAGCGGTATACCGGTGCTGCTTTGCCGTAAGCAAGGGCTTTAATATCAGCATCTCGCGAAAGTGTTAATCACCGGTTCCAGGCGGACCAATCCTGGACAGAGGAAAAGATCGAGTGAAAATCAGCGCATTGAAACGCGTTCTTGGGTTAAGTTGCCTTGCTCTGCTGGGTCTGGCGGGGGTCGGCTGCAACCAGAAGCCAGCGGCGCCGGCGGGCCCTGGGATGCAGGGAATGCCGGTGCAGACGGTTGCGGTAACGTTGTCTCCAGTTCCGCAGAGCAGCGAATATGTGGCTACCATCAAGTCGCGCCGCTCGTCGACCTTGATGCCGCAGGTGAGCGGACTACTGACAAAGATTCTGGTTCGCTCAGGCGACCATGTGAAGGCGGGCCAGCCACTGATGGAGATCGATCCACGCCAGCAAATGGCTACGGTCGATTCGGCGCGCGCCACAGAACGTCAAAAGAAGGCTCTCTACGACTACAACATGGTGGAAGTCGAGAGGCAACGCAAGCTGTTTGAGGCAGGGGTGACCAGCCACGATGTGTTCGACCAAGAGCAGCAGACTTACGAGAACACCAAGGCGGATTACGAGTCGGCGGTCCAATTGCGCAAGACGCAGGAGGATCTGCTGGCCTACTACACCATTAGGGCGCCTTTTGAGGGCGTGGTGGGCGACATTCCCGTGCATGTGGGCGACTATGCCTCGCCAAGCAGCTCTCCGGCCACAGTGCTGACTACTGTGGATGAGAACAAAGACCTCGAGGCCTATATTTACGTTCCCACCGACCGCGCCGGTGAGGTGCATCAGGGACTGGCAGTGGATCTGACGGACACGAACGGCAAGTTGCTCGAGAAGACGAAGATCGATTTTGTGTCGTCTGAGGTGGATAGCACGCTGCAAGGAATTCTGGTTAAGGCGCCGGTTCATGCCTCGCCGGAGCTGCTACGCAACGCCCAATTGGTGAAGACGCGCATCATCTGGAGCGTCAAGCCGATGGCGGTGATTCCGGTTTTGGCGGTCACGCGCCAGGGCGGCCAAAGCTTTGTCTTCCTGGCTAAAGAGCAGGACGGCCACTTCTTTGCTCGCCAGACACCGGTCGCGCTCGGCGACACGGTAGGCAACACATATTCCGTGCCTTCCGGCCTCACCACCGGCGACAAGGTCATCGTGACCAACACGCAGTTTCTGGTGGAAGGTATGCCGGTAATACCACTGGGCGGGTGATCGCATTGGCGTAATGCCGACCACCCGCGCTCCGCGCTGCATTCAGAGCGGATGCGCGATGCCTGCTTAGTAACGAACAGGAAGGACGACTCGCAGTGTTTGTTGATTTCTTTATTCACCGGCCTGTGTTTGCCACAGTCTGCGCCCTGCTCATCATTCTGGCCGGCGCGGTCTGTATTCCCACTCTGCCCATTGAGTTGTATCCAAACTTGGCTCCGCCCGAGGTTTCCGTCACCTGTAACTATATTGGAGCTAATGCCGACACGGTGGAGAAGGCCGTCACCATTCCGCTGGAGGAATCCATCAACGGCGTTGAGGGCATGCGTTACATCTCCTCGTCCAGCACAAACAGCGGTGTGAGTTCCATTACTATCTCCTTCCAGACCGGGTACAGTCTGGACATCGCGGCTGTCGACGTCCAGAACCGCGTGGCCAGCGTGCAAGGCCGTCTGCCGGCCGCAGTCAACGCTACCGGCATCAGCATCGTCAAGGTCAGCCAGAACTTCGTCTTTGGCTCGGGCTTCTTTACTCGCGATAACCGCTATTCGCCCGAGTTCATCTCCAATTACCTCGACGTTTACGTGAAGGACGCGCTCAAACGCGTGCCCGGCGTGGGCGATGTCATCATCTTCGGCGAGCGCAAATATGCCATGCGCATCTGGCTTGACCCTACAAAGCTGGCTGCGCGCTCGCTCACCGCGAACGATGTGATCAACGCGTTGGTCGAGCAGAACGTGGAAGTCCCGGCCGGCCAACTCGGCCAACCTCCATCGGACTCGACACAGGCCTTCCAGGTTCCCGTTCGCGTAGTCGGCCGACTCAGCGATCCAGCGGAGTTCGACAATATCGTCCTCAAGAACTCGCCGAAAGGTCTGGTGCTGCTGAAGGATGTCGGGCACTCTGTAGTCGGCGCCGAAGACTACAGCTCCAACCTTAAATATAGTGGCTTCCCCGCCATGGGCATCGGCGTACAACAGCTTTCCAACGCGAATGCTCTCGACGTGGACCGCAAGGCAAAGGCCGCGCTGGTCGAATTATCCAAGAGCTTTCCGCCGGGACTTGAATACGCCATCGCCTTCGACTCCACAACCATTGTGGGCGACTCCATTCACGAAGTGCTGACGACACTTGCCGAGGCCATCGGCATCGTCATCCTGGTCATCTTCCTGTTTCTGCTCGATTGGCGCGCAACCATCATCCCCGCCGTCACGATTCCGGTTTCGCTCATCGGCACCTTTGCTTTCATCAAAATATTCGACTTCTCCATCAACTCGCTCACTCTCTTCGGCATCACGCTCGCCACCGGACTCGTGGTTGACGACGCCATTGTGGTCATCGAAAACGTGCAACGCCACATTGCCGCCGAGCATTGCGATCCGCATAAAGCCACCTCCGAGGCTATGGGCGAGGTGACCAGCGCTGTCATCGCCACATCGCTCGTGCTCATCGCGGTCTTTGTGCCGGTCTCGTTCTTTCCGGGAACCACCGGTATTCTCTACCGGCAGTTCTCACTCACCATCGCGTTTGCCATCGCCATCTCGGCCTTCAACGCCCTCACGCTTTCTCCAGCGCTCTCGGCCCTGTTTCTGCGCGGTGAAGAGGAGCGCCCTCACCAGCTCGACTTCCTGCACGTCGAATTTCTCTCCAAAGCTTTCGCGGCATTCATTCACGGCGCCGACGCCTCTATTGGTTGGCTGGCCGGCACCTATGCCAAGGCCATCCACCTCGCGTTGCGGCTGCGTTACCTGATTCTGCTTCTCTTCGTTGGCGGACTGGCCTATGCGGGGTGGATGTACCAGCACGTGCCAACGGGGTTTATCCCTCAAGAGGATCAGGGCTACTTGATCGGCTTGGTGATAGCACCACCCGGAGCATCACTGTCTTACACCACTGCGATTTCTGACAAGGCGCAGGCGATCATTGCGACTAACCCGGATGTCGTCGGTTCTTTCGCCGTGATGGGCTTCAGCTTCTCGGGAGATGCGGCGAATCAAGGCCTCATTTTCCTTGCCACAAAGCCCTCCGATGAGCGTCGCGGCAAAGGCCACTCGGCCGCTGACATTGTGCAGGATCTCACTCCCAAATTGCTTATGATTCCTGGCGCTTACGTGGGCATTTTTCAGCCTCCTGCGGTCAATGGCGTGGGCGCTTTTGGCGGCTTCCAGTTCATACTTCAGGACCAGGGAAAGAACACCCTCACCGACCTGGACCGCGTGGCTCACCAGATGGTCGGCGCTAGCCGTGCACCAGGAAGCCACCTGATCGGTTTGCAAACCACGTTCTCCGCCAACGATCCGCAAATCCTGGTGACCATCGACCGCGAGAAGGCCAAAGCGCTGAATATTCCGCTTTCGCAGATCACGAGCACCCTCAACGTCTTCATGGGGTCGGAATACGTGAACGACTTCGACTACAACAACCGCACCTATCGCGTTTTCGTCCAGGCGGACCAACCCTACCGCATGACCGCCAAAGACCTGCACAACTTCTATGTGCGTTCCGACTCAGGGCAGATGGTTCCGATGGATAATCTGGCCACGGTCTCGGACAGCGCGGGCCCTCCCGTCATCAGCCACTACAATCTTTTCCGCTCGGTTGAGATCGATGGTTCTGCCGCACCCGGCTATAGTTCCGGAGAAGGCGTTGTGGCCATGCAGGATCTCGCACAGAAAATGATGATGCCCGGCATGAAATATGAGTGGACAGGCCTCACGCTGGATGAGATCGAGTCCGGCGGCAAAGCGATGATCATCTTTGGCCTTGGCGTGCTGGTAATTTATCTCACTCTTTCGGCACAATACGAAAGCTTCGCGCTGCCCTTCATCATTCTGTTGGCTGTGCCAATGGCCGTACTGGGTGCGCTGGGTGCGGTATCTTTGCGCGGCCTCGCCAATGACGTCTATTGCCAAATCGGCCTGGTGATGCTCATCGGGTTATCAGCCAAGAACTCAATTCTGATCGTCGAGTTCGCTGAGCAGATGCGTCGTAAGGGGCGCACGATTGCCGAAGCCGCCATCGAAGCCGGCGAGTTGCGCCTGCGGCCTATCCTGATGACCTCGTTCGCTTTCATCCTCGGTATCCTGCCGCTGGTCTTTGCCACCGGCGCGGGTGCCCTGGGCCGTCATTCGGTGGGAACCACCATCGTGGGTGGCATGTTGCTGTCCACTGTGCTCAACCTGATTTTCATTCCTGTGCTCTATGTCATGCTGAGCTCTGTGCTGGCGCGATTCGTAAAGAAGCGTATTCCGCCCGAGGGCTGCTGACGATCAAGTTTGCGGATCACTGCTTTTCCCGGTGCGCGATCACGTAGTCCTTGATGCGATCGTAGACCTGGCTGTTCAAGACGCCTTTCTCCAACAGGTCCTGCTTGGTGCGGTAGGGCCGGAAGCGCACGATGCGCCCGGCCCAGCTCCGAGTTAGGCCCGGAACTTTCACCAGTTCCTCCACTGTCGCGTGATTGATGTCGAGGCGCGCCTCGGGCGGAGGTGCCGACGCCGATGTCTTGGGCACGCCGCGCGTATCGCGATCCTGATTCTGAGCCATCCCCGCCATGCAGATGCAAAGGATCGCCATCGCCGCAACCGCCCATCTTGTTCTAGCTTGCACGGCTCCATTCTCTGCCTTGGCCTGCGCTAACCGCAAGCCGAACCCAGCCGTAAGCAGACATTTGACAGGCCATGGGGTTTTCCCTTAGGGTTTGAAACAGATGCAGAGCACCCGCCATCACGGCCACCACCATCATGGAACCCCCATGCCGGCGGACTGCCATGGCCTGAACTAGACGGCCAGAGAGATCTAAGAAACACCCAAGCCCGCCGGCAACTTTTGCTGGCGGGCTTTTTCATGCTCCGGGATTGAATCCAAACCAAAACCTGAAAAAGACCAGGACAAGGAAAAGAATGAGTAATACGACCGCAACAATAGATTTCGACAAAATGGATGGCCTGGCGCCCGGCATTGTGCAGGATGCGCGCACAGGCGAGGTGCTGATGCTGGGTTTTCTGAACCCTATCAGCTATGCCAAGACGCTGGAGAGCGGCTTTGTAACCTTCTGGAGCCGTACCCGCCAGAAGCTGTGGATGAAAGGCGAAACCAGCGGCAACCGGCTGCGCGTAATCTCCGCCTCCACTGACTGCGACAACGACACGCTGCTATTTCGCGTCGAGGTGGAGGGAGATGGGCTGGTGTGCCACGAGGGCACGGTCAGTTGCTTTACCAAGCCGCTGCCGGTGGGCGTGGCCAACCATGGCAACAAGAAAGAGGAAACTCGTGGCTAATAAACTCAGACTCGGCATCCCCAAGGGCAGTTTGCAGGATGCCACCATCGCTCTCTTCAAGCGGGCCGGCTGGAATATTTACGCCGACGGCCGCTCTTACTTCCCTTCTATCGACGACAGCGAGATCGAATGCATGTTGATTCGCGCACAGGAGATGGCGCGCTATGTGGATCACGGCGTGCTCGACGCGGGACTGACCGGCATTGACTGGGTAGTTGAAAGCGGCCTCGACGTCACCAGTGTCACGACGCTTACTTATGCCAAGCAGAGCCGCCGCAAGGTGCGTTGGGTGCTGGCCGTGCCTGAGGGCAGCGGATTCGAGAAGGCCGAGGATCTCGAAGGTAAAATCATTGCCACCGAACTGGTTGAGGTAACCAAGCGCTACTTCGCCGCGAAGGGCGTTAGCGTCAAAGTCGAATTCAGTTGGGGCGCAACGGAAGTAAAGCCACCCACGCTGGCCGACGCGATCGTCGAAGTCACGGAAACCGGCAGCTCACTCAAGGCCAACCACTTGAAGATCATCGACACGGTGATGGAGAGCGAGACACATCTGATCGCCGGCAAAGCCACTCTTGCCGATCCATGGAAGAGCCAGAAGATCGATCAGATAGCACTCATGCTGCGCGGAGCCATCGATGCGCAATCGCAGGTGGGCTTGATGCTGAACGTGAAACACGCCGACCTCGAAACCGTTCTGGCAGTGCTGCCCGCGTTGAACTCGCCTACTGTCTCGCAGCTGAGCGATTCCGAGTGGGTTGCGGTGAACACGATTGTCGAAGAGCGCGTGGCGCGCGATGTAATTCCGAAGCTGAAAGCGGCCAGGGCAGCGGGTATCGTCGAGTATCCACTCAACAAAGTCGTGCTTTAACGCTTTTTCATTGTACCGGGTACTGGAATGTGGGTGCCCCATCCTCGCCGCGTTCTTGTTTCTGCGGCTAGGGTGGGATAGCACAAAACTAAGACGAGGCGGTTTTGAAAGGGCACGGCTTCGGTCGTGCCGAAAATGCCAAAAGATGAACCTGGGCTTTAGCCCCCGACGGACGTTCTTATTTCAAGGTACATTCCCTCGGTGGCATAAGCCGGAGACGTGATCGATGAAGCTGATCCGGACCAAAGGACGAGGCGCGCCCCAGGCCGCCGAACTGCTTGACGCGCTTGAACGGCGCGGTAGCGCGGCGCTTGATGCTGTTCTGCCCGTGGTGAGGCGCATCGTGTCTGATGTGCGCAAGAGCGGCGACCGCGCTCTGCTGCGCTATGCCGCGCAATTCGACGGTCTTGCAGGAATCGAAGCGATGCGCGTCACAACGGAGGAAATGACCGCCGCATGGAACTCCATCGATCCCGCTTTGCGCGATGCCTTATCCATGGCGTCTGAGCAGATTCGCGGATTTGCGGTTTCTCAGCTCCCCGCATCCTGGAGCGAAGAGCCCCTCGCCGGCCTCACCGCAGGCCAGCTTGTGCGCCCGCTCGGTTCGGTGGGTTGCTATGTGCCTAGCGGCCGCCATCCACTCCCTTCCACACTGCTCATGACGGCCATTCCCGCGCAAGTGGCGGGTGTCGAGCGTATTGCGGTGGTCTCGCCCAAGCCCGCGCCTGAGACTCTAGCCGCCGCGCATCTGCTTGGCATCACCGAGTTTTATCGCCTGGGCGGCGCGCATGCCGTGGCCGCGCTGGCTTACGGAACCGCAAGCCTTAGCCGCGTCGACAAGATCGTTGGTCCTGGCAATCTTTACGTCACGGCGGCCAAGCGCCTCGTAGCTTTCGACTGCGCCATCGATATGCTCGCCGGCCCGACAGAAATCGTAGTCACCAGTGAGCGCGGCAACGCGTCCGACATTGCCTCCGATCTTGTGGCACAGGCTGAGCACGATCCCGAGGCGCTGGCCATCTTCATTACCACGCGCGCCGATCTGGCCAAAGAAGTCATTGCGGAAGCGAAGCTGCGCAGCCGCGACAACACCATCGCGCGCCAGGCTCTCGATCGCAACGGCCTCATGATCGTCGCCGCCGATGTAGACGAGGCGCGCCAAATCACCAATCGCCTTGCTCCCGAGCACCTCACTGTCGATGCAGCCAGCGATCTCGAATGGGTCCAGAACGCAGGCTCGGTGTTTGTGGGCCGGTGGTCCGCGCAGCCCATGGGCGACTACATCTCCGGACCCAATCACACGCTGCCTACCGGCGGCATGGCGCGCGTGCGCGGCGGCTTGAGCGTGAACGATTTCGTCAAGCTCATCACGGTGCAGCAGTATTCGGCACAAGGGCTGCGCGCGCTGGGGCCGCAAGCCGCGCTGCTGGCCGAGGCCGAAGGACTTACAGGCCATGCTGAAGCCATTCGCACGCGGCTAACGAAAAGGAGACAACATGGCTGAAGCAAGACCAGAAACGATAGCCCCTCCGCAGGTGGCGCCGCGCGCGCGCGTGCAAGCCATGATGGAGTATCACCCTCCGCTTGGCAGCCGCGATGCGCTGCGGCTGGACTTCAATGAGAACACGCTGGCATGTTCTCCGAAGGTGCGCGAAGTGCTGGCCCGCATCTCAAGCGGCGCTCTTACACGCTATCCCGAACGCGAACCGGTGGAGGCGATTGTTGCCGCGCATCTCGGTCTCGCTGCCGCGCAGGTGGCTCTCACAAACGGCGTGGATGAGGCTATTCACGTGCTCTTCGAGGCGTTCCTCGAGGCTGGCGATGAGCTGTTGCTGCCCGTGCCGACCTACACCATGTATGAGGTCTATGCCTCCGCCACCGACGCGCGCGTGGTCGCCGTGCAGGCCGCGGACGATTTGCACTTTCCCTACGACCGCCTGCTCGAAGCTATCACGCCGCGCACCAAGATCGTCGCCATCGCGAATCCCAACAGCCCTTCGGGCTCCGCGGCCACGCGCGCGCAACTCCTTGAAATCGCGAGCCGCGCCCCGCAGGCAGTGGTTTTGGTCGATGAAGCGTACTTTCATTTCCACGGCGAGACCGTGATGGATCTGATTGGCGCCGTGCCCAATCTGATTGTGGCGCGCACCTTCTCGAAGGCTTACGGCCTTGCGGGCTTGCGTCTTGGCTTGCTGGCTGGCCCGACAGAAATGCTGCGCTGGGTGCGGCGTGTCCTCTCGCCGTACAGTGTCAATTCGCTGGCACTGGCATGTTTGCCTCCCGCGCTTGAAGACACTGCGTATCTCGACTGGTATGTGGACGATGTGCTTCAAGCACGCGCGGAGTTCGAGGCTGCGCTCGATGCGGTTGGCGTGCGCCGCTGGCCGAGCCGCGCCAACTTTGTTCTCGTCGAGATCGGCAAACAGCACGCGGAGTTTGTGCGGCTCATGCGCGCGGCGGGCGTGCTGGTGCGCGACCGCTCCAACGATCCAGGTTGCGATGGACGTGTGCGCATCACCATTGGAACGCGCGAGCAGATGCAGCAGGCCGTCTTGGCTCTCAATGAAACGCTGGCCACGCTACGGGTCGGGAAAGAGGCGCAATGACAACCAAGAAGAAAGATGAGGCCGCTGTTGAAACGGCCCCGCGCACATCCGTCGTCGAGCGCAATACCGCGGAAACACGCATCTTTATCAGACTCACTGTCGAGGGCTGCGGCCAATACAAAGTCTCCACTGGCATTCGTTTCTTCGATCACATGCTGGAGCTGTTCACGCGGCACGGCGCATTCGATATCGAGCTCAAGTGCGATGGCGACCTTGACGTGGACCAGCACCACACTGTCGAAGACGTGGGCATCGCGCTGGGCGAGGCCTTTGACCGCGCGCTCGGCGACAAGCGCGGCATTCTGCGCGCCGGATATTTCCTGATGCCGATGGACGAAACCCTCGCCATTGCAGCCGTTGACCTGAGCGGCCGTGCCGCCTTCGCTGTCGATACGAAAGTGCGCACGCGTTTGGTGGGCGACCTGCAAACCGAGCTCGTGATAGATTTTTTTGAGGGCTTCGCACGCGGGGCGCGCGCCAACGTCCACGTCAAGACCATGTACGGCCGCTCCAACCATCACAAGATCGAGGCCATCTTCAAGGCTTTCGCGCGGGCCTTGCGCGTGGCCTGCTGCAAAGACCAGCAACTGGGCGATATGCTTCCCTCGACCAAAGGATTGCTCTGATGCGCGTAACCGTCATCGACTACAAAGCGGGCAACCTGACCTCTGTGCTCAAGGCGCTTCGCCATCTGGACGCGGAGGTTGAGGTGACGGATGGCGACCTTGCGCTGGTGCAGAAGGCGGAGCGCATCGTGCTGCCCGGTGTGGGCCACTTTGCCGCTACTGAGCGGCTGGATACAACGGGCCTCACAGCCGCGATTCGCGCAGCCATTGCGCGCGGCGTTCCCTTCCTCGGCATCTGCGTAGGCATGCAGTGGCTCTACGCGGGCTCAAGCGAAGCGCCGTCGCAGCCGGGCCTCGCGCACTTCGCCGAATCCTGTGCGCGCTTCTCTGAAAGTACCGAGAAAGTCCCGCACGTCGGCTGGAACTCGCTTGAAGTGCAGGCTGGCTCGCGATTGCTTGCGGGCGTTGAACCCGGCGAATACGTGTACTTTACACATTCCTACAAAGCTCCCGTCACCGCCGATACAGCCGCCGTGACGCACTACATTGAGCCATTCGCATCAGCCGTCGAGTGCGGCAACGTGATGGGCGTCCAGTTTCATCCGGAAAAGTCAGGCGCAACCGGGTTGAAGATTCTTAGGAACTTCCTGGGGGTGAAGGAATGCAATTGACATACACGCTCACTCTCGCCCACTTGAGGGCAGCCCAGCGCCTTCATATTCGCCAGAAGATGCACCGACGGCTTAACTTCTTGTTTTGGCAAAGGCTGATTCCAATTCTTGCGCCTTTTGCCGCACTTAGTGCGATATACCTCTGGTCTTTGGACAGCCATAGAGCACCCCACGGCGCGGCCTACATGTTTGGGGCAGCGTGCGGGCTGGTATTTGCTGCAATTTATTTTCCTTCGATGCGAGAATACTCCATACGCAAGGGATTCAAATCGCTCTTTCCGCCGGCGAGAACTGATCGCCGCAGCTCGATCGATATTGATGAGGCCCGAATATTTTCCAAAATTCCAGGTGTGAGCGAAGGCAAGGTCTTTTGGAGTGGCGTCGTGGCGTTCGCACAGGATCAGGACGTAACGCTTATCTACTTCCGGGAAAAGGTATTCCTCTTTTTCCCAACTACTGCCATGTCTTCCGCCCAGTGCGTTGAACTGACCGACCTCGTAACCCGTCACCTCCCCAAGGAAAAGTCATGATCACCAAGCGAATCATTGCCTGCCTCGACGTGCATGACGGGCGCGTCGTGAAGGGCGTGCAGTTCGTCGACCTCATCGACGCGGGCGATCCGGCTACACAGGCGGCGCGCCATGCACGCGAGGGCGCGGACGAGATTGTGCTGCTCGACATTACCGCGACGCACGAGGGACGGCAGACGCTGCTCGATACCGTGCGCCGGACGGTTCGCGAACTCTTTGTCCCCTTTTGCGTGGGCGGCGGCATTCGCACCGCGGACGATGCGGCGCAGGTCTTCGAGGCCGGCGCGGACAAGGTCAGCGTGAACTCCGCCGCGCTTGCCGACCCAACGTTGATCGACGTCATTGGCCGCAGTTTTGGCGCACAGGCCGTAGTTGTGGCGATTGATGCGCGGCGCGATCCACAGGCGGCCGATCCGGTGCGCGAGGCGCAAGTCTATGTGCAGGGCGGGCGCAAGCTGGCTGGCCGCCGTGTGGTCGAGTGGGCGCGCGAAGCCGAAGACCGAGGCGCTGGCGAGATTCTGCTCACCTCGATGAACTCCGATGGAATGCGCACCGGCTTCGATTGCGAGCTAACCGCGGCTGTGAGCGCGGCGGTTGGCATTCCCGTCATTGCCTCCGGCGGCGCTGGAACCGTGGGCCATTTCGTCGATGTGTTTGGACGCGGACGGGCCGATGCGGCGCTGGCGGCGAGCATTTTTCACTTCGGCGTGTCGAGCGCGCGTTCGCTTAAAGAAGAGCTGGCCAGGGCCGGCGTCTCCGTGAGGCTTCCATGCTGATTCCTTCAATCGATTTGCTGGGCGGACGCATCGTCCAGTTGGTGCAGGGCGAAAAATTGCGCCTTGCATTTGACGACTTCGAATATTGGATAGAAAAGTTTTCCCGCTTTCCATTAGTTCAGTTGATCGACCTAGACGCGGCCATGCGCCACGGCGAGAACTCCGTTCTTGTAGCGAAAATAGCGAAGCGGCTCCCCTGCCAGGCCGGCGGCGGCATCCATTCCATCGAGCGCGCGCGCCAGGTGCTGGATGCGGGCGCGAAGCGAGTCATCATTGGGTCTGCGCTTTTTTCGACTGAAGGGAAAGTGAATACTGGGTTTGCCGCGGAGTTGGCCACGAGCGTAGGCGCGGAGCGCGTGGTGGCCGGCATCGATACGAAGAATGGACGCATCGCCGTGAAGGGCTGGAAGGCGCAGGTCGAGCTCACGCCCGACGACGCGATTCCGCAACTTGAGGCTTATGCCGCAGCATTTCTTTACACACACGTGGACGGCGAGGGGCTGATGCAGGGCTTCCCTATCGAGACGGCCGCGCGCTTGCGCAAGCTCACACAGCGTCAGCTGATTGTGGCAGGAGGCATTCGCAGCCAGCAGGAGGTGGATGTGCTGGATGCGCTGGGCGCCGACGCCGTGGTGGGCATGGCTGTCTACACGGAGCTGCTCGCGGTTTGATGCGCCGTGCCCCCATCCGCATTTACTGCGTATGCAGCCAGCCGCACGCCGGCTCCGGCGCAACTGTTTTGCCGTCGAGGCGGAAGCAGGTGGCTCCGTTGAGGTCAGTGCGATAAGTGCGGACGTGAGCAGCTTGTAACTCCTCCAAGACCTCCTGGCGGGGATGGCCGTAGCGGTTATGGAGGCCGCAGGAGATGACGGCCCACTGCGGATCTACGCGGGCGAGAAACTCGGGACGCGTGGAGGTGACGCTGCCGTGATGGCCGACTTTGAGCAGCGTGCTCTGGAGACCGGGCTCGGCCAGCATCGCCTGCTCAATGGGGGCTTCAGCATCACCTTCAAGCATCACGGAAGTTGCGCCGTAGGCCATGTGCAGGACCAGCGAGTCGTTGTTGGTGGGCTCGGGGCCGGGCTGGTAGTCGCGGAAGGGCGCGAGAACGCTGATTTGGGTACTGCCGAAGGTGAATGCGTCGCCGGCGCGAAGGGAGCGAAGGTGGACGTGAAGATCGGCGGCCTCCGCGAGCAGGGCGTTGTAGGCGCCGAAGCGGGGATTGTTGCCCACCCATAACTCATCGGGATGGAAGTTGCGCAGGACGGCGGGCAGGCCGCCCATGTGATCGGAGTGGGCGTGGGTGAGGGCCACCGCATCGAGGTGACGGATGCCGCGCGCCCAGAGCGCTTCGGAGACGACTTCTTCGCCGATGTCGAAGTCTTGCGGAGCTTGATGCGGGCCTCCGCCAAATCCGCCGCCATCGACAAGCAGAGTTTTGCCATCCGGGGTAATGAGCAGCAACGAGTCTCCCTGACCGACATCGATGGCTTCCATAAGCAGGGCGTTGCGGGGATGATCGATGGGGCGCGGGACTACCACTGCGAAGGCGGCGAGAAGCAGGGCGGCCCAGGCAAGGCGGCGAAGCCGGCGAGTTCCTGTGGAAACGGCCTGCGAGGCCAATACGATTGCCGCCGCAAGCAGCGCGCAGAAGGCTGCCGATTGCCAGAGAAGCGGCGCGGGAATGCGGAAATCTCCGAAGGACAGTGAGCCGAAGAGGCGTACCAGTCCGACGCCGAAGTGGAGCGGCAGGGCGACGAAGATAGCGGGGACTACTGCGTAGGCCGGAGCAATCAGAGCCAAGAGCAAAGTAATCAGCGCAGTCGGCATGAGAACGATGAGAAGCGGCAGGATGAAGACATTGACCGGTAGCGCAAAGATGGTAATGCGGTGGAAGTAGAGGGCCATGGGCAGGGTCATGGCTAGTTCCACGACGCAGGAGACGACCAGCAGCTCGCCGATGCAGAGCACAAAGCGGACAGTCGAGGGAAAGATGCGCCAGGCGACGCGGCGTTCATGGACGGCTGCTTGCAACGCCGCTGCCAGCATCCGCAGCGTGACCCGAAACTGCGCGAGGCGCGGGGACAGCTTGGCGTCGATGGCGATGAGACGCAGATCGCGCGTAGCTGTGACGTAGGGGTGGAGGGTGCTCTGGAGCAGCGGCGCGGCAATGCCGGCGATGGCGACCACCGCGAGCAATGTCATTTGGAAACTCGAATCGAAGAGGCTGCGTGGGCTCACAGCCAGCAGGCACAGCGCAGCAAAGCCGATAGTATTCAGCGGGCTGCGTTCGCGGTAGAGGAGCCGTGCAAGCAGATAGAGGGTAACCATCCAAAGGGAACGTTGCACGGGCGTGGCGAAGCCGGTGAAGAGCGCATAGCCGAAGGAAGCAAGGATGGTGAGGAATGTGGCCGGGACGCGGGGCAAACGCAGCCGGCGCGCAACCCAGAAGATGCATCCGGCCACAATGGCCAGATGAAAGCCTGAAACTACCAGCATGTGAAAGGAGCCGGTGCGCTCAAAGCCAACGCGCAGGGAATGGGTGAGGTAGGTGCGGTCACCGGTGACCATGGCGGCCAGCATGACGGCGTCGTCCTGAGTGAGACGCAAGGGCGTGGGCAGGCGGCGCATGGCCGCGGGCAAGGCAAGCAGGCGCGTGCTGGAGGCGTGTTGAAGGCCGCTGATGCGGCAGGCTAGAAAAGCTCCAGGGAATGGACCGAGGCGCTGCAAACGTTTGAAGTCTACTGTGGCCGTGGAGGTGATGCCCTGGTCGAGGAGATAGTCCTGGCGGCTCCAGACACCGGGATCGTGGTACACCTCCGGTGGGAGCAGACGAACGACAGCACGGACGCGCTCTCCGCACTGGAAGGGCTGCAGATTCGGCTGGCTGGGTAAGCCGAACACCGCAGAGCCGGACATGTCGGTAGACGCGTTCGGAGTTGGCCAGCGGACGGTGAGGCGCACGCCGCCCGTGACCGGAGCCTGCGCGTCGTTGGCGTCAGTGACGACTTCAAGGCTGGAGACGCGGAGGTCGACTCGCTGAGAGGGTTGCTGAAGAGGCGCTGATGCGGCGGGATCGGCGGAATCGTTGTCGTTGATATTTTGCTCGATTTCGCCGCGCACCGGGCCGGCATCCACGACAGTCCCTTCCACTGTGCGCAGCAGACCATCAGAGAGCGCTGCCAGCGCGCACGTCGGGGCCGGTTGCGGCTCCATCCAGGCACACCAGGCGCCCAGCAAGCACCACAAAACTGCCAGCGGCAGCCACGCGATACGTTGCGCGCGGAATGCGGCCAAGCCGCATAGTACGGCTAGCAGCGCCAGCGCCACCAGCACCAGACTGGGACGCAACCAGAGGTAATGGGCGGCGGCAATCCCGACTGCAAAAAGCCAGGCCGCATGGAAGAGCGGGACAGTGCTCAGGACGGCGGAGGCACGGCCATTGGAGGGCTGCGCGGGGGTGGGTTGCTCAGCTTGCATCACGCCCAGGATTGAAAAGGTTCTTTGTTGGTCAAGCCTATCAGGCGCGGCGCAATTGGACCACTGTCTCCAGATGAAAGGTCTGGGGAAAGAGATCGGTGAGGGTGATGGATTGGATCACATAGCCTGAGCCGATGAGCGCGCGCAGGTCGCGGGCCAGGGTGGCGGGATCGCAGGAGACGTAGACGAGCGCAGGCACAGCGACCTCCGCTAGCAGCGCGGTAATCTCTGGGCCGAGGCCGGTGCGGGGCGGGTCCACAACGATCAAGTCGGGGCGCTGGACAGAAGGGCTGGGCTTGCGGCTGCGGCGGAGAAAGTCCAAGGTCGTCGATCGAACAGCGGTTCCGGCTGTGCCCTTGAGGTTGGCTGCGAGCGCCTGGGTTGCGGAGGGCGCGGACTCGACAGCAATGACCTTGTCAAATCTCCGGGCCAGGCTGCGAGCAAAGAGGCCGACGCCAGCGAAGAGGTCCCAGGCAAGCTCCCCTCTGTGGCCGGCTGTGACCTGCTCGACGAGTGCGTCGACAAGAAAACGGTTTACCTGGAAAAAGGCGCCGTGGTCCACGCGAAAGTCGAAGTTGGCTGCGCGGTAGGTGAGGGACGGCGCACCCCATTGGGCTACGGTCCGGGATTGCTCGCCGGGACGCCCCTCGGCGATAAGCTCCGCGCCCTTCAGCTCGAGGATTTGTTTGCTCAGAGCCTGAGCGAACTCGTCGAAGCGAATGTTCGCGGATCTTGCGGTGAAGACACTGGCCAGCAGCGAGGTTTCCGCAGCATCGCAGAAGAGCGCAATCTCAGTGGGTCGAAAGGTGGGGGCTGGTGGGCGGAGAACTTCGGCGGTAGCTTTGGCGGCGCGCAGCAGCAGTGGCGCGGCAATGGGGCACTCAACAATCGGAATCACAGAATGCGAGCTGCGTCCCCGGTAGCCGGGGTTTCCTGCCGCGTCGAAGGCGAGGCGGATGCGATTGCGATAATGCCACGGCTCGCCAGCCAGCACGGCGATTTCAGCAGGGCCGAGAACGCCGCCGCGCTCCAGGGTCTCGCGTAGAATGGCCTGCTTGAAGGCCAATTGCGCTTCGTAATTTGCGTGCTGATAGTGGCAACCTCCACATGCGCCAAAGTGCTGACAGGCAGGCGCAATGCGCTCCAGTGCGGCGGTGACAATCTCTTCCGCTTCCGCGGTTGCATAGCCGCGCTTGTCCTCGGTGATTCGCACGCGGGCCTGTTCGCCGGGCAAGATGAGCGGCACAAAGATGGCTTTGCCTTCCACACGAGCGAGAAACGCGCCGCCGTAGATGGGCTTTTCAATTTCGACCAGTTGCGATCTGGAGGGAGGCGGGTGCTTTAACCCCCGCACACCGCCGGCAGAATCACCGGGGGCTTTAGCCCCTGGGGGATGCTTGCCTGACTTGTTGCTTGCGGCCGAATGCCTCTTCGCGGCCTGTTTGGCCCGTCGCTGCGCAGCGGTTTGTTTCTTCGGCATCTTCATTGCTGACTCATATAAAACAGGCTCAAGCGCGGAAGATTGTAGTGAACCAGCAGTTGCTTCTGCTCAAACTGCTGCATAACCTGACGCAATTGCACCGCGCCCAAGCGGCTTCGATAGGGAGCGAGTTCACGCGCTGCGTGTGCTTTGAGCCCTACGATCAGATCTTCGGGAGCCGCAGCCTTCAGCGCGGCAAACAGCTTTTCTTCTAGCACGGTGAGGGTGCGCTCGAGAGCTTCCAAATCGTGCGCAGCAGCCTTCTCCGCAGCAGAATCAGCGCGAACTTCGACGGCCAGTTCCCGGAGCCGGGTTGCGGTGGCACTGCAGGCTTCGGGAGCGGCTGTCCCCGCGTCCAGTGCAGTTGCGGCAGCTTCAAGGTGCATGGCCACGCGCTCGTGCTCGAATCCCGACTCGCGGCTTTCTGAAGTTGTGCTGGCTGTTCCGGCGGCGGCTTCGCGTAGTTCTTCGGCGGCTTCAATCACTGCCTGTGCGCACCAGGCAAGGCCATTCACGCGCCGCATCCGGCCGCGCTTTTGCCGTGCCTCGTATTTGTCGAAGGCCGCATCGATGCCGCGCAGCACCGCATCCAGCGGAATCCCCGCCTCGCGCCAGGTTTCGATCAGCGCCCAGTCCAGTGTGGAGAGCAGCAGAAGCGCTCCGCGCCTTTGCTGGAAGCGGTCCTCGATCTCGGTGAAGTAGTTGAAGTAGTTCAGCACGGATGGACTTGTCGCCTTCCTAATAGAGCGTCACGGACAAACGAAGGTTGGACTCACAAATTTGCTGACGGGTTTTTCGTTATTTGCCAAAGATTCCGGACTTTCCCATGCGTAGATAATTAGCCTCAGTTTCTCACCCTTGCGAAGATGAAAAAAGTATGGGCTAAACCTGTATTCAAAAGTGGTATTTCCACCGGGTGGAATGATTCCTGGTTTCCATGCATCTATATCCGCACCGAAGACTTCCCCTGGGTATCCGGGCACAGCCTTAATCCACTTCGTCCCGTCAAAATGTTCTATGTTGTGTTCTAAACCCTGATTGCAATAGAGGAGGTTCTCGTCTGTTCCAGCCTTCTTGCAATAAGGAATTACCAGTTCCTTGTCTGCTGCGCGGACTTCAATCTGAAGAGTCGCTATGGATGAAGCCGAAACACTAACAATACCTGCTATCGTCACGGTCTTTTCGGCTTGTGCAGATATATTCCCGGCATTGCAGAACAGTAATAGGCATCCAGCAACTAATAATCCGGTGAGCGATCGACCTAAAGTAATTCGCATAGTCCTTCCCTTTGATGGCCCTATCACTGCCCGAAAACGCGCCTCAGTGTGCACGGCTGCGCGGGCGTGGCGTGCGGTTGCGCTCGAAGAGGATCAGCAGGCCATCGAGGGTGAGCATGTCGTCGATCTGGGAGATGTAGCGTGAGTCCTGCGCGATCAGGTGCGCCAGACCGCCGCTGGCGATCACCTGCGGCTGTGCCCCAAGTTCGGCCACGATGCGGTCGAGAATGCCGTCCACCAGGCCGATGTAGCCGTAGTAAAGGCCGCTTTGTAGGTGCGCGACAGTATTGGTGCCGATCACCTTGCCCGGACGCTTGATGTCTACGCGGCTCAATCGCGCCGCACGCGAAAACAGCGCATCGGCGCTGAGGCCGAGACCCGGAGCGATGACGCCGCCCAGGTATTCGCCGCGCGCTGAGATCACTTCAAACTTGGTAGCAGTGCCAAAGTCCACAACGATACAAGGGCCACCATAGCGCTCATACGCGCCGATGGAGTAGGCGAGCCGGTCCGCGCCAAGCTCGGCCGGATTGTCCACCAGCACAGGCATCCCGGTTTTAATGCCCGGCTCGACAAAGAGCGGATCAATGTGAAAATAGGTCTCGCAGACCTGGCGCAGCGTGGAGTCGATGGGCGGCACCACTGAAGAAATGATGATGTGCTTGACCTGGCCGGGGTCCATGCCTTTCATCTGGAAGAGGTTCACGAAAAGCGCGCCGTATTCGTCCACGGTCTGGGCGCGGTGGGTCGTGAGGCGCCAGTGCGCGGCCAATTCTGGCTGCTGCCCATCCAGCTGATAGATGCCCAGCTTCGTATTCGTATTGCCAACATCAAGAGCAAGCAGCATAGTCTCTCAACCTGATTCATTCTTCCGTGCCGTAGGCTTCTGCCCCACCGCAGGTGGCGCGAATGCCCCCGGTCTGCACCCTTACCAAGCCGGCATCGGTATCCACCAACAAGAATCCATGCTCGTCCAATCCGGCTGTAACTCCTATGCAGGCTTGCGGTCCATGCACCTCAACCTTTCGCCCGCGCACCCACGTTGAAGCCTGTTCCACCCGCGCGGGGATCATCTCGCCCGCCGTTGGATTAAGCAGCGCGCTTGTCTCACGCTCCAGCGATTTTAGCAGGGAGACGAGTAGGGGCTGACGGTGAATAAGCCTTCTGCCCTCCAAATCCAGCGAAGTAGCAGGTGTGGCCAATCCAGAAGCAAAAGTGGTCTGATGCACATTGATGCCTACACCGACGACAGCGAAGGCAACTTCACCGGCCTCGGTTTTGGATTCAACCAGAATGCCACCGGTTTTACGTGGGCCGGACAGGGGCCCCCACGGACTGGTCTTCGTCCGTGGGGCTGAGAGGAGCAGATCATTTGGCCAGCGCAGGTCAATTTCAAGCCCGGAAACGGCGCGAATCGCATCTGCCGCGGCCAGTCCCGCAGCCAGAGGCAACAGCGGCAGGCGGTGTGCGGGCATGGGTGGGCGAAAAAGCACGCTCACATAGAGTCCTTCGCCGGCTGCGGAGTGCCAGACGTGATCGCCGCGCCCACGTCCGGCCCGTTGCTCATCTGCAAAGTAAACCGAGCCGTGCGCCCCTCCCGCGCGTGCGGCCTCAAGCGCATCGGTGTTGGTCGAATCGGTAACAGGAGAAAAATGGAGTTGGCCGGCAAAGATGGTTCCCGCCAGAGCAACTTCCAGCGATCCAAGGTCGAACATGGGCTAGCGCGGCCCCGCGTAGATGCTCATGGAAATATTCGCTGCCTTGGCCGAGTGGGTCAGAGCGCCGACGCTGATGAAGTCCACGCCGGTCTCGGCATAGGACCGGATGTTCTCAAGCACAATGCCGCCAGAGGCCTCTGTGGGAATCCAGCGCCCTGCTTCTTCCTGCGTCTGGTGGGGTTGCGCCTGCTGGCCCGGCGCCACTTCTTTAATGCGCTCCACCGACCGCTTCACTTCTTCGGGCGTCATATTGTCGAGCAGAATGGCTTCCGCGCCGAATTTCAGCGCCTCGTCGAGCTCCCGCGGAGAGCGGACTTCCACTTGCACGCGCTGGCCCTTCCTGCGCTTTTCCAAAGCCATGGTCAACACTGCGGGCAACCCGCCGCCCAGAGAGATGTGGTTGTTCTTGATGAGGATGCCACTCGCCAGGTCGATGCGGTGATTGGTTCCTCCGCCACACTGCACGGCGTACTTTTCGAGAAGCCTAAGGCCAGGTACGGTCTTGCGCGTATCCAACACGCGGGCGTGGGTTCCGTGGATGGCGTCTACGTATTTCCGGGTCAGCGTGGCAATGCCGCTCAAATGCTGCATAAGGTTGAGCATCACGCGTTCGCAACTAAGCAGCACGCGGGCGTTGTGGCGAATGATGGCCAGCACCTCGCCCTCGCGGACGCGCACGCCGTCGAAGATCTCCGGACTGCTGATGACCTCGAAGCGAGTATGCGACTGCGGACGCTGGTCGAGGCGCGCAAAAATCTCAAGAAAGCGCGGCACTGCGCCCAGACCTGCCACCACCAGTTCCTGGCGGGCGATGATCGAGGCCGTGGCTCGCAGGCTGGGGTCGATGGTGAGGTTGGTGGTGGCGTCGGAGGCGGCCTTGTCTTCCGCCAAGGCTTGCTCCAGCGTTGCGTCGATGCGGCTGCTCTTCCAATCCATGATTCTCTTCCGCGAGCCTAGGGCTGGAGGTGAAGTTTCTGGTGCAGAAGAAAGTCGTAAATCGCCCTCTTCACACTGTCGTCTAACTGACCCGAGACCGAGTAAAAAATCGTTCCATTGTTTCGGCAGATCTCAAGCACAGACTTAGCGTGGCCCCCTGAAGCACCGCCAACGAGGCTTTGCCACATGCCGACTTTGCCTTGCTTTTCAGTGAGGCTGATCTCTCCCAGGTCCTTGTACCAGAGCATCGAGACGAGGTTGCGGTTATCCCGCACCATCATCCCAAGTTGGGCGAGGAGCATAAATTGGGCGTAGCTGCCGCCGAGATCGACAAGAGCAACGGCCGTGCCGAGCTTTCCCAGGTTGCGCGAGATAATCTCCTGGGCTTCTTGGGTGAAATCCGGCGCAACCTGGCAACCCAGCGCACCGCCAAACGAGATGGCCGGGGTATCCCTAGGCGTTTCACGAACGGCTTCAGCCCCGCCGCTCTGCGACTGCGAGCCAGTCCGGCTGCTCTGGCTCGGCGATTCTGTCCGGGCGCTCTGGGTTGGCGCTTCCCCCCCGATCGCGTTGTGTTCCTTCAGTTCCCTGAAAGCAATTTGAATGTGCTTGAAGTGTTCTTCCGCATCCGCGCGCAAGCTGGCGAAGTTCTCATAAAGATCGGGATGCCACTGTTTGGCCGATTCTTTATAGGCCTCCTGAATCTCGGATTCCGAGGGTATCCCGTAGGCGATTCCCAGGGTTCTGTAGTGCTCCTTGCATTTACCACAGTCGCAAGACATAGTGAACCTTCCTCATTCCGGCGGCAGGGCGTCAAGCCCACCGCGCGCCTTATCCAGCAGAAGCCTCGTTTCAGCCTGCTGCTTCTTCAAACCTTCGACCACGTGTGCCGGGGCCTTGGCCAGAAATGCCTCATTGCCCAGTTGGCGCTCCGCGGCGGCTAAACCTTTCTCAAGCTTGGCGATGTCCTTTGTCAAGCGGTCATGTTCGGCGGCCACGTCGATGGTGCGCTCATAGACGACGGCCACATCGAATTGTGGAGTGGAGTGCTTGGCAAGGTCTGCGGAAATCTGATCCACGAAACGCACTTCGCTGACACGCGCCAGGCGTTCGACCATCATTACGTTGCTGCTAAGGACGGGTCTCAATTGGCCGTCGATACGAACCTCGATGGGCGTCACAACCTTTTCTTCGACGCCTATTTCCTTGCGGAGAGCGCGGACTTCAACAATCAAACTCTGCAATCCAGCCATATCGCGTATGGCCTCCTCGCGCAGATGCCCAATTCCAGTCGGATAACTCGTCAGCGCGATCGATTTTGCCGGCGGATTTCCGTCGTAGAGCGCGTGCCAGATTTCCTCCGTGATGAATGGCATGAAAGGCGAAAGCAGGCGGAGCGACGATTCAAAAACCGAGACGAACGTAGTGAGCGCTGCTTTTGTCTTCTCCTTGTTTGCGTTTTCAGCAAAATCCAACCGCAGCTTGACGATTTCGAGGTACCAATCGCAGAAACTGCCCCAGAAGAACTGATAGATCGTGTTCGCCGCGTCGTCAAAGCGATAGTTCGCGAGCGACTCGTTGACCTTGGCAGCGGTTGCGTGAAGCTCTGCGACGATCCAGCGAGCTTCAAGCGGAGCGTCCTCGGCGACCACGGGCATCGATCCCAGCACGGCAGGATCGACAGTAATGCCAATCTCGGCAGCGCGGTCTACGTTTTGGAACAGAAACCGCGCGGCGTTCCAGATCTTGTTGGCGAAGGCGCGGTAGCCTTCGGTGCGGGCTATGTTGAAGGCTATGTCTGTGCCGGGCGAGGCCATACTGGCCAGCGTGAACCGCACCGCGTCGGTGCCATACGTCTTGACGATCTCGATGGGATCGACGACATTGCCCTTGGTCTTGGACATCTTTTCGCGGTTGGCGTCGCGCACCAGGGCATGGATGTAAACCTCGCGGAAGGGAACGGAATCCTTCAACTCACGCTGTGAACCGTCTGGGAGCGGAACATCGCCCGCGAACCAGCAGCCGAGCATGATCATGCGGGCGACCCAGAAGAAAAGAATATCGAAGCCGGTGACTAAGAGGCTCGTTGGGTAGAAGGCGTCGAAGTCGGCCCGGTTTTCCGCTGTGATATTTGGCCAGCCGAAGACCGAAACCGGGAGCAGGCCTGAGGAGAACCACGTATCAAGCACGTCGGTCTCCTGCGTAACCTGTTCTGAGCCGCAATGGGCGCAGGCGGTGGGATCGACGCGGGCGACGGTGCTCTTGTGGCAGGCGGCGCAGTGCCATGCGGGAATGCGATGGCCCCACCAGAGCTGCCGCGAGATGCACCAGTCGTGGATGTTACTCATCCATTCCAGATAAACCTTCTCGTACTGCTCGGGAACGATACGGATGGCCTTGTTGCCCTTGTCGTCGGGCTTGACGGCGGCGATTGCCTTGTCGGCGAGCGGCTGAATCTTGACGAACCACTGCGTGGAAAGGCGCGGTTCAACGACCGTCTTGCAGCGGTCGCAGTGACCCACATTGTTGGTGTGGTCCTTGATGCCGGACAAGAGGCGTTGCTCTTCGAGGTCGGCGACGATCTTCTTGCGTGCGACATAACGGTCGAGACCGGCGTAGACCCCGCCTTCGGCGTTGATGTGGCCGGCTGGGTCCATCACATTGATCGACGGCAGATGATGGCGTTCCCCAAGTGCAAAGTCGTTGGGGTCGTGGGCGGGAGTCACCTTGACCGCGCCGGTGCCGAAGTCGCGGCTGACCCACTCGTCGAGAATGATGGGGATCTCACGGCCAACAAGGGGCAGGCGGAGCTTCTTGCCGTGAAGATGCAGATAGCGCTCATCCTCGGGATGAATGGCTACGGCTGTGTCGCCGAGCATGGTTTCGGGGCGAGTGGTGGCAACGATCAAAAACTCCCCGGTGTCTTTTCCATCCGAGTCGATGACGGGGTACCGAATCTCCCACAGATGGCCCTTGTGCTCGTCGAATTTAACTTCGAGGTCACTGATGGCGGTCTGGCAGCGGGGGCACCAGTTGACGATGTAAGCGCCGCGATAGATAAGCCCCTGCTCATGCAGGCGGACGAAAGCCTCACGGACAGCAACAGAGAGCTTCTCGTCCATGGTGAAGTATTCGCGCTGCCAGTCGACGGATGCGCCCAGGCGCTTCATCTGATTGAGGATGTTGCCGCCGTAGTGCTCCCGCCACTGCCACACACGCTCAACAAAGGCCTCGCGGCCAAGCTGCTGGCGGCTCGTGCCCTCGCTGACAAGCTGGCGCTCCACCAGCATCTGTGTCGCAATGCCCGCATGATCCGTTCCCGGTACCCAGAGAACCCGGTCGCCGCACATGCGACGCCAGCGGGCGAGAATGTCGCTCTCCGTATGCTCGAACATGTGGCCCATGTGGAGGTTGCCTGTGACATTCGGCGGCGGCAGCAGGATGGTAAAGGCCGGCTGGGCGTAGGGGCCGGAGGGCGCAGGCTGGGCGAAGAGTTTCTCGCGCACCCAGTACTCAGCCCAGTGATCTTCAAGGTTGGTGGGGTCGTAGGCTTTTGGCAGGTCGTGAGGCATCAGGGTTCAAATCCGAGCCCCCGCGGGTCTGAGCCGAACCCTTGTTCATAGAGGGTCTTGAGCCAGGGGACCATCCATCACTTTAACAGATGGGGTACAAGACGCCGTTTGGGAGTAATGGGTCCGTTTTGAGGGATGAGCCTCAGCGCGAAAGGTACGGACTTCAACCCGTATGGAATCCCTGCAAAATCCACGCGGGCCTTAGCGTCAGAGGGAGAACCATGCCAAACCGGCCAACTATCCAGTGCCCGCGTTTGACCTCGAATCCGGCCACCCGTATCATCGAGATTGGGCCGCGCGCGGATTTCATTTCGCCGTGTGCCAGCGGAGCCTCTCGGCCCGCGCCTGTCAGGCCCCTTTTCCGGCGGAGTAGCTCAGATGGTTAGAGCGACGGATTCATAACCCGTAGGTCGGCAGTTCGATCCTGCCCTCCGCCACCAATCGAATCAATGACATACGAAGACATCCTCGTTGAGCCTTCTCGCAAATCTGCGCGGTGGTCGCTGATCGGCTCGGTTAGCAGAGTTTGCTTTGCCGATAGTCTTTGGAATGACACCCACCCCTCGATGGCGGGCCAGTGCGCCAGATGTCTCCTGCTCGTAAAGGGGTTGCAAATTTTGAATGCATGACAGAGAATCTCGCTTGGGTTACGAGGTGCTCAGGTCATGAGCCGTCTAAGCTTGGGTGCTTGCGCAGCGCTGCTTTTGTTCACAATGCGGGGCATGGCCGGTATTGCCCAGGATGCTGCTCTGCCGCAGCTCGCGAGGACCTCGCCGGTCTCCGCCGAGCCGGGGCTTTTGTTCTACCTCTCCGGCGACAATGGGTTCAATGCGGACTATGCTGCCGGTGGCAATGCTGCGCCAAACTTCCTCTCCGATGTGAAGATTCTTCCCGGAGGCGCGAAGGGTTCTTATCTACAGTGCGGCAACAATCAACTGCTTTCGTATTGGGCTCCAGGCAATATCTACGCGCAGCGCGGAACGCTCTCGTTCTACTGGCGCTCGCGCGATCCGGTGGACGAGACCGCATTTCCCATCTTCCGCGTGGGCTACGCCGACCATTCCAGTTGGGACCAGGTGTGGCTGCGCATCGATTACAACGGTCATGGCTTCGATGCCTTCGTCACCGACGTGAACCTGGGACGGACGCGGGTCACCTATGACATGCCCAGCTTTCCCAAGCCAGACCAATGGGTGCAACTCACGCTTACATGGGATGAGACCACCGGTATCCGCTTTTACGTGAACGGCAAGATCGTGGCCGAAAAGGCCGCCACGGGCATGTTCGACGCCGGGCTGGATCAGTTCGGGCCGCACTCCCGCATCATCGGGCCCACCGGCGTCGAAAGCAGCTATAGCTATGACCGCGGCGGTGACTTGGACGAGTTACGTATCTACGACCGGGCGCTGTCCGATGAAAACGTAGCTTCGCTCGCCAATGGTGAAACGCCGCAGAATATTCCGGCAGTCAACCGCAGCTTTGCAAGCGAAGGCACGCAGAAAGAGTGGTGGTTCCATTACGGATGGAACCGCCCCGGTGATATTCCCGCTGAGCTGCCGGCACCCAACACAACGATTCGCAAGGTGCAGATCAACGACGCATACGATATTGGGCGTTGGTGGTGGAGGGCGACCGACGGCATCCGCGAAACCACGTGGCCCGGCGTCTATAATCGCTCGCGCCTGACTGGCCGCTTCGATTACTTTCAATTGCCGGATTGGGATTGCTACGCGATCTCCGGCAAGACCGTTACATTCATCATGCCGGAGGAGCCGTGGAATCACCTGGAATTCAGCGGCGGCGCATTCGGCAACATAACGCTACTGACTCCCGATGTATCGGAAGATGCCGTGCGCCGGAGCGGGCTGGATGGAACGACTCTGCCGGGAAAGACATTGTTCGAGCGGCCCAGCGGCCAGGAGACGACCTTTCACGATTTCTCTGCGCCGATCACGGGCGGCAAGCTGCGCTTCACCAATGTGGAGCAGGAGACGCCCATCGGCGAGTTTTCCGCCTACTACGTCCATCCTGGCGATCCGCCCGCAGGAATTGTTCAGTTCAAGTACCGGCTGTCGACGAGCACTATCCCAGATGACAATCCAACCCTGACGTCGCTGGTCAGCTTCATCCACGATCGCTATCCGGCGGACGAGCGCTCGGTAATCGTTGGCATACCAGCAGGAAGCGGCGGTGGCGCCCGGCGCGCTGCCATGAAGCAGCGCGCATCCAACGTGGCAAGCGCGCCGGCGATGCCGATTGTGCATATCCTCATTCCTGCCGATTTGCGTGGTTTGCCGGCGAATACAACACACGTTCCCGCATACACGTGGGACGACATGTACGCGGGTCTCGATGGGATTGCCATCGATCTTCCTGCCCTGAACGTAAAGCCGACGCACGGCGATTATGTGCCGATGAACATCGAGGTCCGGGATCCGCTGTGGCCGATGCGCGACATGTTCAACTTCACTTTTTCAGTGAAGCCGGGCGAATCGCACACCTTGTGGCTGGACACGCGCGACCGCATTCTACCCAACGACCAAAGCCTCTGCATCACGATTGCCTCTGCCAGCGCGGAGTTCAATGCAGCGGCTCTGGAAGGCGCTGGGGTGCGGCTGATCTTCAAGCCGTACAAGGATGCCGCCAAAGAGCATATTGCCGACCGCCTGACCCAGGTACGCGACAATTTTTCAAACATGACTGAAGAACACGTCAGCAGCCGGCGGCTGAACACTTATAACCGCTTCTATGCCGATATTACCGACCTGCTGCGCGTGGACCCGGCGAACGATCTAGGCCGCAAGTACTGGCACGAATGGGATCCAGAAACGGCGGCTCCGTATTACACGTCGCCGACCGTCCCGGCAGGTGTGCCCGCATGGGCCTATCTTCAGTCAATGGACGTTGACTACTTCAAGCGTATCGCTGACTTCTACATCGACAAGCGCCAGGCTTGGGACGGTGAGTTCGGCGGCGGCCTCGGCGACGACAGCGACTTCACCAATCTCTTCCCTTCCCTCGCCCTGATGGGCACGGAGCCGGAGAAGTTGAAGACGTCGCTTTCAAGGGAACTGGAGGCCATGTACGAAAACAAGATGTGGACCAATGGACTGGCAACCGGGCAGTTTGACGAATTGCACAGCTATGAGGATGGTCTGAATGTTCTCGGCCAGTCGCTCATGATGGATTTCGGCAATCCGAAGGATCTGGAACGAGCGATGGTGACCGCCAAGAGGCTGGAGTGGCTGACCGGCATCAACTCCGCAGGGCATCGGCACATCCGCTCTGCATACTTCAGCGGCTCCAAGATGGCCGAAGGCGGCGTGTGGGGATGGACCAAGGGCCGTGGTTATATGGTTTTTCATCCGGCGCTCGACCTGGTGCTGTTCAATGGCGCGCCGGAGACACGCAAGATGGTGCTGGAGACCGTCGATGGCATGTTGGCGCATCGCAAGCAGGAAGCGGACGGCAGATGGGTCACGCGGACGGAGATCAACTTCAAGACCGATGAAGACCTGCCCGGCGGTGACGCTACGCCCGACTTCATGTTCTGGGCCGCCTATCGCTGGACCAGCGATAAGAAGTATCTGCTTCCATTCATGGATGCCGGCCCACCGTCGCTTGCGCATATCAGCTCCGATGCGCTCGACATGCTGAATCTGCGCGATACCTGGGGCAAGCAGGTGGTGGCAGCGGCAAGGACCACGGACTCCACAACCGGCGTGGCGCCAACCGCAGCGCAATCCGTTACCGGATCTGCCGAGACCTTCGCATGGCAGGTCAGCGGCGATACGCGCTATCTCGACCGGCTTTATTCCGCGCAGTTGGAAGCGGAATCGAATCGGGAATGGATCAATACCGAAGGCAGTCTATGGATCGATCGCGTGACCGATTCCGCGGGTCCAATGTTTGTGAACACCGAGCTGCAGCGCGCGCGTTTTGGCGGCGTTGCGCTGATCCGCAATCATATCTATCCGGGCAATGCGGTCAGTTGGCGATTCGACGCGCCAGCCACGCCGAGCAGCCTTGGCATTCTCATTCCCGAGGCTACGCCGGATCACCTGAAGATTATCGTGTATAACCTGGATGCCGTTCCAGTGAAGACGCAGATGACTGGCTGGGAGATCGATCCGGGCAAGTGGGAAATTACGCAGGGCACGCGTGGCGACGTGGAAACCGATCCTGTCGAGAATGTCAGCACCCGTTCAGAGAGCTTCGAGCGCAGCACCAGCTTGGACTTCACATTTGCGCCGCACACTACCACGGTGCTGGAACTCAAGCTAGTCGAGAAGGGCGTTCCGTATTGGTCGAGGCCGGACCTGGGGATCGGCGCAGGCGACGTAACGGTCGAGGGCAGCCGCATGAAAGTGATGATCCATAGCCTGGGCGCGGTCGACGCTCCCACGTCGAAGGTGGTGCTGCGCGATCGTTCGGGAAAAGTGCTTGCGACTGCTAAGGCCGCACCGCTGAAAGCGCCTCTGGACCTGGTGCCCAAGACGGAAGTCGTCTCGCTGACCTTGCCGGCCGGTGCGGACTGGAAGGGTGGAAGCGTGAGCATTAAGATGAGCGGCGATCTGCCTGAAATCACGCAGATGAATAACAAGGTACAGTTTTGAAGACGTGGATGAGATCATTGAAAATTGAGGCTCTCTTCCGCGGTGAATCGCTAGACGAATACAGGAGGAAGATCGATGTCGCGAAATGCAATTCTGGTCGCCGCTTCAAAGGATGAGGGAATGTCCACCCCAGAGCCTGGCCTGCGCCGCCAGGTAATGTCCTATAGCCCCGCCATGATGCTGGTGCGGCACAACATGATCAAGGGTTGGGTTGGCACGCGGCACAACCACCCGCACGAGCAACTGGTCTATATCGTGCGGGGCCGCATCCGCTTTGAACATCCCGGCGGCGTTTTCGATGTGGGTCCAGGGGACAGTTTTCTGGTTCCGGGAAATGTGGAGCATCAGGCGTCCGCACTCGATGATTCCGAGGTGCTCGATATCTTTACGCCCATGCGCGAAGATTACGCGGTGTAACACGAATTGGGGATAAAGCAACCGGCAACTTCTGCGCAATTTGCATACATCAGTGCAAGTCCGTGACAAATGTGTAACAAGTCAAGCCGGCGATTTCCTCATATTTGGTCTAAGGCACTATAAAATCCCCTATAAACGTTCGAGAGACAATGATAGGAAGACAGGTTCGTGGTTCATTGCCGCATGGTCTAGTCCGCGGCAAAGCTGACCGGAGTGAATCTTAGTGAAAACAATTGAAGAGACAGAATCAGTTCAGGACAGATCGATGCCGCTCAACTTGCCAAGGCACCGGCTGGAGGTTCCTGAGCTTTCTCTAAAGGAGACATTTTATCCGCTCGGCTTTGCGACGGAGTTGAGGACAAATTCGGCAGAGGTTTTGTTGCAGGCGCGCGACCAGTGGTCTATGTCCGAGAAGCAATTCGATATAGAACCTATCCGCGTAGATGTGCATGTGGTGGAAGGCGATTCAACGGAGTGTCCTCCAACACCGATCTGCCGGATCATGTATCCGCTGGTGATTAACGTTGCGGATAAAGACAACTACAGCATCGTGGATCTGGAACGCGGCAATACACAGATTACGGTTTCGCGGGCCGCCGAAAAGCATAGTAGTTATCTGAAATATTTTTTCCTTTTATCTTCGCCTCTATGCCACATTGCAACCAGGTACGCGACAACCGTTCATGCGGGGTGCGTTGCGCTCAGTGGATGCGGGGTATTGCTCTGTGGCGATTCAGGCGCAGGCAAGTCATCGCTCTCCTATGCGTGCGCGCGCGCCGGATGGACCTATGTGTCCGACGACGCTAGTTATGTGTTCAATGGCGGCACTGATCGTCTGGTAATTGGCGCCTCCCACCAAGTGCGCTTTCGCCCCTCGGCAGCCCAACTATTCCCCGAGATGGACGGGCTGGAGCTTACCCCGCGGGCAGCGGGTAAGCCATCCATCGAACTCCCGACAGCAACTTTGCCGGGGATTACATGTGCGCCAACAGCCCAAGTGGACTTCCTGGTCTTCCTCAACCGGAACGTCCCCGGCGCTCAAGAATTGGTTTCTTACCCCAAGGACGTCGCAAGGCGCATGCTTCAGCAAGGGTTATACGGGCCTGCGGAGTCACTGGCGATGCAGCACGCCACACTGGAGCGACTGTTCACAGCGGAGATCTTTGAACTGCGTTACACAGACCTGAATTGGGCCGTGCTCCGGCTGGAGACCCTGGTGCGCGAGGGACGCTAGTGGAGCAGGTGCCCAAACCAGCCCGCGACACTCTGACCGGCTGAGGTTGCGGCACGAGAAGACACGATACCCTTCGTGAGATGCGTGGGGTTTCTGTGAATTGATCCAGAAACGCAGCCTTGTCAGGAAAATGTCATAGCATTGTCATTTCCTATATCCTTTGGTATCAGTTACATAGCAATGGGGAGACAATAACAGCATGTTGCAAAGTGAGAAGACAATGATAGATTTCGGTGGTATGGATGCTCCGGCCCACGCCACGCGAACGCAGATTCTGGTCATAGAAGACGATCCGCAGATGCAGAAGGTGTTGCAAAGGCTTTTCCGCGAACAGGGCTATGCCGTAACCGTGTGCGGCGATGGCCAGGCAGGGCTCGATGCGTTCCGGTCGGGCAAGCCCTCCGCGGTGATACTCGACCTACTGCTCCCAAACATCTTCGGTCGCGACCTCTGCAAGATCATGAAGGCCGAACAGCCGGGCATACCGGTGATCGTGGTAAGCGCAATAAGCGAGGTGGCGGACAAAGTGCTGCTGCTGGAGCTGGGCGCGGACGATTATGTAACCAAGCCATTCAGTCCCCGCGAACTGATGGCGCGGGTACAGGCCGCCTTGCGCAGGCCCCAAAAGCTCTCGGCCGCAACGGCAAGCTATAGCTTTGGCGAGTGTGTCATCGACTTTGCCAAGATGAGCGCCCGTCGCGCCGGCAAGCAGATCACACTCACGGCCCATGAGTTCAAACTCTTGAAGTATTTTGTTGAAAATGCGGAACGCGTGCTGAGCCGCGAGGAACTACTGAACGAAGTCTGGGGATACAATTGCTATCCGACCACACGAACGGTCGATAATCAGATACTCAAGCTGCGGCAAAAGCTGGAGACAGACGCGGCCGATCCACATTATTTGCTGACCGTGTACGGTGCGGGATACAAGTTTGTTCCGTAAGAGAAGGGATTCTGTGTCGATCGAGAAACACGCGCCAGGAATCCGTACACGCGTATTGTTATTAACCTTTCTGGTGCTCATTATTGCTGGCACGACCGCCGCCAGCCTGTACATTATTCGCAATCGGCTGCGTCAGCAGGTGCATGCAAACCTCGAGACGGACCTGGGCCATTCCGTGGAAACATTCCAGGATATGGAGGCGGGCCGCTTGACTGCGCTGGATCGCGAAAATGCCCTGATGGCCAGCCTGCCGAGCCTGAAGGCGCTCATGACCACAAACGATCCCCGAACCATTGCGGACGATGCTGTGGACTTTTGGAAGACGAGCGGGAACGATCTCTTTGCACTGGTCGATGGGGACCACAAGGTCCAGGCAGCGTATGCTGAGGGCGCAGCAAATACGGACTTCTTAAGGCGCGACCTACAAACGGCAATCGCCGATCCGTCAGAGCATTATCTGTTAAGCAATCGCCGGCTTTATGAATACTCCGTGCATCCGCTCTATTTCGGCAAGCCCACGGATGGTACGCTACTGGGATATGTAATCAGTGGGTATGCGATCAACCCGGGATTTCTTCGCGAGGTGGGGCGCGGTGCGGGCGCCGACGCGGCATTTTGTGCCGACAATCTGATCATAGCGAGCACGCTGCCCGGAGAAAAACAGAATGCTCTGCAAGAGATAACCCCTGCGCTGCTCGAGGGCGGCAGTCCTGCCATTGCAGTGGTCGGCAAGGAACGATATCTGGCCGCAAGCAAGACACTGAGCGACGAAACAGGCACTCCGTTGCGGCTTGTGGTCATGAAATCCTTCGATGTGGCGGACCGCGCGGAGCGTGAGATCAACTGGCTGGTCCTCTGGGTAAGCCTGCTTGCGGTCGCGGCCGGCTCGGTGCTGATGTTATTGCTGGCGCGCATGGTGACGCGGCCTTTAGAGATGCTTACATCTGGTGTTCGGGCATTCGGCGAGGGGAACCCGCAGCACACACTGCCCGCTGACGGCACGCAGGAGGTGCGTTATCTCAGCCGCGTGTTTGCGCAGATGCGCGATGAGATCGAAAAGACGAACCACGCCTTGCTGGAGTCGGAACGGCTTGCGACGATCGGTCGCATGGCGAGTTCGGTCTCGCACGATCTACGGCACTACCTGGCCGCAGTCTATGCCAATGCTGAATTTCTGGCGTCGCCAACGCTACCCGCGAATGAGCGGGCGGAGCTATATGAAGAGATCCGGCTTGCCGTGAACGGGACGACAGACATGCTGGACTCCCTCTTAATATTCAGCCGGACCGGACCGGCCCTACAGCCCGTGGCGACCACCTTATCCTCGTTGGTAGAGCGAGCGATCGCGCTGGTTAAGACGCATCCGGACGCAAGCCAGGTGATGGTGCTTTTGGAGAAGAGCGACGTAGACACTTCTGCCGCTGTGGATACCAAGCAAGTAGAACGCGCAATCTATAACCTGCTGTTAAATGCATGCCAGTCAGCGCGTGAGAGCGCGGGGCTGCGCGAGGTGAGAGTCTCACTGGGTGCGGACAGGAAGACCGTCAGTGTGACCATCGTAGACAGCGGGCCGGGCGTGCCAGAGGAAATCCGCGAGAGCCTGTTCGACCCGTTTGTGAGCCAGGGCAAACAAAAAGGGACAGGACTGGGTCTTACTCTCGCATGGAGCGTGGCGCGTGAGCACGATGGCGACGTAAGGCTGGTAAGCAGCCACGGGGGCAGGACCGTCTTTCGGCTGACTTTAGCAAGGCACTTACCGGAATTAACCAGAAATATCAGCCCTCAACGGAGTACCGTGCTAACCCCATGAGAGTTAACTCACAATATGGTGGCATCCTCGGAAATTTTGCGTGGGTAGAACACCTCGTTTTGGCAGCATTGCTCCTATTTCTCTGTTGCGGGAGCATGCGCTTGCGCGCGCAAAGCGGGACTGAGCAAACCACGACACCCGAAACGACAGAACAGAAGGTGGAGCGCTTAACCGCGGCCGTCACGCAGGCCCAAGCGCAGATGGAGGCTTATCAAAAGCAACTAGACGAACTGCGCGAGCAACTCACCGCTTTGCGGCAGCAAATGACAACGGAAACGGCTGCTACTCCGCCCCATGCGCCGCCGGGGGCTGCAAATACCGGTACCGCCGTGCCGGTGTCCGGAGCCTCGACAACGATTGAAGACATTGGCGAGCGGCAGGCAATGGAGGAGTCGCAGATCGCGACACTCGACGCGAGCAAAGTAGAGACACAATCGAAATATCCACTTAAGGTGAGCGGGCTCCTTTTGTTCAACGGCTTTGTGAATACGAGGGCCGTGGACATCTCCGCCGCGCCCGCGTATGCGCTCCCCAGTTCGGGCAGTACCGGGCTTTCATTGCGGCAAACCGTGCTGGGGCTCGACGCGCGCGGCCCACACTTGCTGGGCGCGACTAGCTATGCGGATCTTCGCGTGGATTTTTTCGCGAATGGCACACAGTCCAACTATGCAGCCAGCGGCCTGCTGCGTCTGCGGACTGCGCATGCTGCCTTGAATTGGCCGCACTCCGAGGCATTCTTCGAGTTGGATCGGAGTATCCTGGAGCCGAACACACCGTCCTCGCTGGTGGCCATCGCACAGCCTGAGCTGTCTTGGGCGGGCAACCTTTGGACGTGGAATCCGCAGATCGGCTTGTCCCATCAATTTGCGTTGACGGACTCCTCACGCATCCAGGCGCAGGCAGCTCTGATCGATACCTCCGATCAACAACCACCGGGGTCGACTGCAGTTCCCTCCCCCGTGACTGAGACAGAGCGCAGCCGCTGGCCCGGCAGTGAGGCACGCATTGCATTCCAGCACGGCGAAAGCGGCGTTGGGCCCGAGCTTGGCGTTGGAGGCTACTTCAGCCCGCACCGCGACGGGTACGGTAATCGTTTTGACGCATGGGCAGGCACCGTGGACCTGCTATTACCTTTGACCCGCCATTTCGAGATAACCTCCAATGCATATCGCGGTCAAGCGCTGGCTGGACTCGGCGGCGGCGGGTACATTAACTACTTATATCAATACATAGGCGCGACTCTAAGCGCACGTGCGCTGGACGATGTTGGCGGCTGGGCGCAGGTGAAGGCCTGGGCAGGACAAAAAGTGGAAATGAATGCAGGCTTCGGTACCGATAACCCGTTCGCCAAAGAGATTCAAGCAGCACTATCCTCCTCGGAATTGACGTCCTATCCGGGGCTGGCCCGAAACCGCGCCTTTTACTCGAATGTGATCTTTAGCCCGAGCGCTTATCTACTTTTTTCGCTTGAATACAGACGGCTGTGGACCAATTACAGCTCGGGCCCAACAAACTACAGCGATGTGATCGGCGTTGGCGCGGGGTACAAATTCTGATGCCACGCGCAAGTTTAGGGCAACTGATTTGCTTGGCGCTCCTGGCTGGTTGCATCAGCCGGATGTGCGCGCAGGCGCCCGCTGTGCCCGCGCAAGAGGCCATAGTGCTGGCCACACTGGAGCAGGCTCCAACGGAAAAGACCCACAAGGGAGAGAACCCTCCACGGGCGGTGATTTGGTTGAACCCTCTGCATGCTGGCGCGGCGCCGTCGGTAACTCCCGGGAACTTCACTCTCCTTCAGAAGAACAAGATGTTCATACCGCACTTACTGGTTGTGCCGGTCGGCAGCACCGTTGCCTTTCCTAATGCGGATCCTTTCTTTCACAACGTGTTTTCACTCTTCGATGGACGGCGTTTCGATCTCGGCCTCTATGAGGCGGGTTCGACACGCAGCGTGGTTTTCTCGCGCGAAGGGGTCTCCTACATTTTCTGCAACATTCATTCGGAGATGAGCGCGGTGGTGATTGCACTGGCGACGCCCTTCTATGGATTCGCTGACCCGCAGGATGTGTTTCACATCAAGGGCGTTCCGGCCGGGGACTACGACCTGCACGTTTGGATCGAGGGACAGAAGCAGAGTTCCCTTGATCGACTTACCCGCCGGGTACATGTTTCCGGAGAGGTCGCCGATCTCGGCGAGATACGCAGTGACCGCCCGTATCGACAAGGACACTTGAACAAGTTCGGTGTGCCGTACGAACCCGATACTCACCCTATCTACTGACAAAACGATACCTCGATTCTCGCTAGCGAATGGCTAGCTTGCCAACGTCCTCCATGTTAAGGGTTGAAGAAATGAAGCAGCGCTTCTTCGTCCTGCCGGCTGAGCGAGGCGCGCACGCGCATATGGCGCACGATAGTGCCGGAGATGCGCGGAGAGAAGCCATCCGGCGCTGTGTGGCAGCGAGAGCAGTTCTGCTGAAAAACGCGCTCGCCGTCAGATTGCGGCTGAACAGTCCCCGTTTGAGCCGGCTCTTTGACTGGCTTGACGCGTGGCGCGCTTCCCTGCTGTGCGATGAGCGCAAATGCTGAAACCCAAGCCAGAACACAGACACTCAATGCAAGATGCTTAGTGCTCATTGCTGTTTTCCTTTCCAGGCGGGAAACAAAAATCGGTAAATGATCCCTGTCTCCCAGACATTGTGATTGCCAGTGGCAGAGAATTGCCGCGCGTAGCTGGTAAGAATTTTTGTGTTGTGCGGCAGGTTGTAATCGAGGCCAAAATCCGCTCGCTGCGTATTTACCGACGGCAGGCCATCGCTCGCAACGTTGTTGAGCCGAAACGTTTGTTGCATGCGGAAGACCGGCTCTATGCGGCCAATAGCGCTATCAAGACCGCCGAAAGCCTTCGAGCGGTAGTCGGCCTCGACCCAGTATCCCTGGGCATGCTGACCACGCGCGAATTCGGAGCGCAGGCGAAAAGCGGTATCCTTGGGCTCCCACCAGACGTGAGTGCCATAGAAGTTTTCATGCGTGCCTTGCAGTAAGCGATCATAGGAGAACCCTACTTCAAGGCGCTGCTCGGGCAAGTAGAGGCTGGCACGTCCGCCAGAGCCGCGGTCGGAGCCGAACTGCTCGTTGCCGCTCGTAATTGAATAGAAGTATGTGTAGTCGATCGAGTATTTGCTCCGGGCAATGGCGTTGCCGCGCAACATGCCGCCAAGGCCACTGAAATTTGTCAAGTTGCCGAGGGAGGCGATCAGCGGACCATCCTGCAAGTTGCCGATCCAGAGGGGCGAGAGGCGCTCGTTATACGTATTGAAGGGGATGAGGTAGTAGCCACTTACGAGAGTGAAGTGACGCGAAGCGACATAATCTCCCTGGAGGTAGGTAATCCCTATGAAGTGGGAATGGCTGTAGCCAGACTGATTGCCAGATTCAGGCGAGAAGCTCTCGACCAGTTCAGCGCGCGACTCGATAAGAAGATGATGACCGAGAGGCGCAGCTATCAGGGGCTGAATGGTGGGAAAATACGAGGTTTTGCCGGCATTCGTGTCGGTGACGAAACCGACGCCTCCAGAGAGGAGGGGTGTGTCCTGCGCTGCGCCCCAAGATGCCGACGCGAGGACGGCAAGAACCAACCCGAGATAGCGGACAGCACGTGCCGATATGCGATGTTTGAGATATGGAGCCGACTGCAACATACTGGCAAATTTAGCGGAATGCGCTAAGCCAAGTGTCCCCCGATCGTCTGATAGGTGTAACTCGATTGTCACATCGGCACCCACCAGCTATGCCCAGCTCTTTTCCGCTTCAGGATCGTGCGAACAGCGGCGATTTCAGGGACGAACGTAGGGCTGTATGCACGAACGTGTGCTGCAACAATGCTGTGACATTCGGCTTACAGCGACATGACAACCCAAAATTACGGCCTGAATAGAGTCTAAATAGACTAAAGTCCGGGCTGGGCACTTGCGCCAAGGAATCGAAAGACGGTGCGCCGGTAAGCAGTGGACCATAGAGGGGCGGCCCACACGCTGCACCGAAAACACTCATTGAGGATTCGCATGAAGCTCAAGTTGGGTTTGCCAGGCATCTTTGCCGCTGTTTTCATGGCGTCACTTCTCTTTATTCAAACCGCTCAAGCCCAAACCGCTCCACGCCGCATCGAGGTGACTGCCAAGCGATTTGAATTCACGCCCGGCGACATCACTTTGAAAAAGGGCGAGCCGGTCGTGCTGGTGCTGGCGAGTGCCGATGTAGCGCACGGCATTCGCATCAAGGAACTCGGTATCGATGCAAAGGTGGGTAAAGGCCAAACCAGCGAGTTTCCATTCACGCCAGACAAGGTAGGAACGTTTGTCGGCCATTGCAGCGTCTTCTGCGGTTCCGGCCACGGGGGGATGAAGCTGATTGTGCATGTTGTGGAGTAACCTCATGCCGCGAGTCCGCTTTACCAGCGCCGCAGCGTTCTTGCTGGCCGTCCTGCTCTCGGGCTGCAAGGCCGATCCGCCGGGCAAAGGAGAAGCGGCGGTCATGAACTGGGCAAAGCACAAGGTCTTCGTGCATAACAAGTCGCAGAAGAATCCGCTTCAAGATGATGCCGCCGGAGTCGCCGATGGTAAAGATGCGTTTTCCCACTATTGCGTCGCATGTCACGGACTGGACGGTCAGAATACCGGCGTTCCTTTTGCCGATCGAATGTCACCGCCGGTGCCGTCGTTGGCCGGAGTGGACGTGCAGTCCTATACCGACGGACAGTTGAAGTGGATCATTGACTACGGCATCTGGCCATCCGGAATGCCAGGCTCAAAGAACACACTAAGCGACGACGAGATCTGGTCGATTGTGCTTTATTTGCGCCACTTGCCTGCTGCCGGCAGCCTGGGCGAGCCGAAGATGTATACCGAATAGCTTTATGGACTCGCTGCACACCAATTCGGTAAGCGACCCACTCAACCGTGCATTTCAACTGCGCGAAGCGGTCCTTTGGCTTTTCTGCGATCCCTTGCGAATGGAGTACGCGCGCCTGCTTCGTCTTTCACGCAAGGAATGGAAAGACTTACTGCATTGGCTTGATACCAGTGGGCTTGCGCTCTATTTTTTCGACCGCCTAAAAGAACTTGAACTCCTGAACATACTCCCGTCGCCGGTACTTGCGCGTCTGACACAAAACCTTGCAGACAACACCGAGCGTATGGACAAAATGATCGCCGAGTCGGCAACGATCCAACGCCGCTTTCAGGATGCGGGTCTTTCTTACGCCGTGCTGAAAGGCCTTTCGTTGTGGCCCATCTCGGTACCAAAGCCAGAACTGCGGTCGCAACTCGACTTGGATTTTCTCGTTGAGGACGAAAGCGCGATGAAAGCGCGGCGAATTCTTGAGGATGCTGGCTACCGGCTTACTGTCATCGCCGGCGAAAATGGAAAGAGCTGGCAGTTCGAGTCATCAGAATACCGCTCATCTTCATTAAAACACCTCTACAAAAGCGGAATGAGACGCTCGGCCGATTTACACCTCGAGTTTGTCGGTGCTGGTTTAGAATCGCGTCTATCGCGCACACAGAGACTCTGCTTCCACGGCGTCGATATGCCAGTACTCGCGCCACTCGACCTCTTTGTGGGGCAAGGGCTTCACGCCTACCAGCACGTGTGCTGCGAGTTTATTCGCGCCGGACATTTAATCGAGTTTCGCCGCCATATCATCGCGCGTCAAGCCGACGGTGTCTTCTGGAACCAGTTGCGCGAGCAATTTGAAGGTAACCCGGAGACGTGCGTGCGGCTTGGCATGGTAGTTCTTCTAATCTCGCGGGTGATGGGCAGCTTCGCTCCTGAGGCCCTGACGAGCTGGACGGTCGACAGACTTTCCCCCACAGCCAGACTATGGGTGGACAAATACGGACAACGAATAGCGTTGGCTAGTTATCCAGGCAGTAAGTTGTACCTGCTCCTGCAAGAGGAAATGAAGCCAATTGGGTTGGCCGCAAAACGATCCCGTATGCAAGCCCTGCTGCCCAAACGGCTACCGCCAGCCTTTGTGCATAAAGCAACTGACGAAAGATTTTCGGCACGCATGAAGCGCTATCGCAAGCAACTCTACTACGTCTTCTTCAGGCTGCGATTTCACTTGCTTGAGGGAATGCGCTATCTTTTCGAGTCAGTTCTTTGGCGGCAGTACAGAAATGGCGTTTCTTGATGATAGATTCTCCCAACTCGCCCCTCCGAACGCCGTGGCGTCTTAGTTTGCTAAGCGTTCCATTTCTGTTCGCATTTGGCGCACACGTTCAAGCGCAGACACGCTATGACTCAATGGCGGCAACGAGTTCATCTTCAGTTTCATCGCAGCTCCCAGATGGTTTGGGTATGCTGGCCAGCCAGTGAATACGGTTGCTGTACCAGCTGCTTGTTCGGTCGCAAACGCGGTAGATTGTTGCAGGGGAAAGGAGAAATGGGCAAGATGCAGCTGACATTCAAAGGTCTCTGCGAGCACGTGTTCATTCACTTTCGCCGCCGGCGCATGAACAGGTTCTTTGCCCTCTTCGCTCCGTCACCGGGGGTCCGCGTGCTGGACATCGGCGGTACGCCACAGACCTGGAGCACCGAATCGGAAGGCCGAGCACAGTTCTCGGTCACGCTAATCAATATTCGCAGCAACGGCCAAATTGAGGCCGACGGCATTACGTCGATGAAATGCGATGCGACGGAAATGCCTTTCGCCGACAATGCCTTTGATATCGCATTCTCGAACTCGGTCATCGAACATGTCGGCACCTGGGAGAAACAGCAGGCATTCGCGCGTGGAGCACGCAGAGTGGCGCGCAGCCTGTGGATTCAAACGCCTGCACGCTGCTTTCCAATCGAAGCACACCTTCTGGCTCCTTACATACAATACCTGCCAAAGCGTGTGCAGCACCGCATTGTGCGCTGGACTCCGCGAGGTCTGCTGACGCCGGACGTCGTTCATGGAATCGTAGACGAGGTCCGGCTACTCACCTACCGCGAGGTCAAGTTACTGTTTCCGGACTGCCGTATCCTGAGGGAGCGCGTGTTCGGTCTTACCAAGAGTTACATTGCTGTTCGCACGTGAGGTCTTCGCATGAAAGTCCTAATTGCGCTTACATCCAGCTCCGGCCAACTCGCTGGCGTTCCACGCCATGCCATCAACCTGGCCCGTTGCTTGCTCACTCGCAGTGAGATTGCGGAAGTGCATTTGGCGATCGCGCCGTGGCAGATGGGATTTATACGCGACGCTGTCCCTCGCGGCGATGAGCGTCTTCGTCTGCATATTGCACCTATTGGCAAGAGCGTGTTGAGCCGTAACCTATGGTTCTACGCGCGCTTGCCTAGACTAGCCCGTAATCTTAACGTCGATATAGTTCATCTCGCGTATCCGGTACCCGTAAGGCGCAGTGCATTTCACTGCCCCACAGTCGTCTCGCTCCACGATCTTTATCCCTATGACATTCCGGAGAACTTTGGGTATCCAAAGGTGCTTGCGATCAGGTACATCTTACGACGATGTCTGCGCAAAGCCGATGCTATCGCTTGTGTCTCCAGGAGCACCTTTTCCAGGCTCCAGAGTATATGTCCAAAAATAGCACAAAAAGCCACGGTCGTTCGTAACTCGCTTGAGCAGCAGACACCGTCTTCTGTGACGATCGTGCCGCCAGAGTGGCGTCGCCGTCCATTTCTGCTATGCGTGGCGCAGCATAAGCGGAATAAAAACGTTCTGCTCGCGCTGCGCATCTTTGACCGCCTGTTGCGAACCCGGCAACTCTCGCCGGGAACGCGTTTGCTTGTTGTGGGAATCCCCGGACCGGAAACGGCGGCCATCAAACAATTTGTCGTTTCATCTGGCCTTTCTAATTCCGTACTCCTGTTAAGTGGCATCTCCGATGCACAGCTACAGTGGTGCTACCGTAACTGCCGTCTTGCGCTCGCGCCGTCCGTCGTCGAGGGCTTTGGTCTTCCCGTCGCCGAGGCTCTGCTGGCCGGTTGCAGTGTGGTCTGCTCCGACATTCCTGCCTTTCGCGAGTTAGGCGGTCGCCACTGCCACTACGCTCGGCTTGGTCCGGACGAGATAAAAGCGTTCGCAGATGCAACCCGCGCAGCGCTCAGTCATTCCTCTCCAAAAGCGGTCGACCTGCCGCAGTTGTCAACGCGCGCGATTGCTAGGCAGTACCTGGCCCTCTATCAATCTCTCATGCCTGTGCCGGCGACCGACACAGACTCACAGTCAGCTCTGTTCCCCTTGACGCGAGAAATGCAAGGCTCCATATGAGACATGAAAGAAAACACAATACGGCAACGGTCCTGGACGATAGCATACGGACCGAGTTTTCAGAGAAAGCATCCGCAGCCTGCCGGATTGAAAAACTCATAGAGAGCAAATCATCGCAGCCATGCTATGATGTGCCCCAGATTACGCACAATATTCACGATCATAACGTAGAAAGGCGGAGCGCAGGATGGTGAATGCTGGCAAGCGAAACATAGTCGGGATCATGGTGGATGCGGTGGACTATGAAGCTGCGAATGCTTTCATCTTTCGCGCAGCACGCAAGAGGCGAGGAGCGACTATCTCCGCTCTCGCGGTCCACGGAGTCATGACTGGGGTTCTGGATGCCGAGCATAAATTCCGGCTGAATCACTTCGATCTGCTTGTGCCGGACGGTCAACCGGTACGCTGGGTATTGAATGCACTGTATGGCGCAGATCTGGCAGATCGGGTCCGCGGACTGAATCTCACTCTTAAAGTCTGCGCTCGGGCTGCAACCGAAGGTGAGCCGATTTATTTTTACGGTGGGACCTCGGAGATGTTAGCAGCCCTAATAAGCTCTATCGAGGAAAGGTTTCCAGGTATCCGAATTGCGGGAGCTGAGCCATCGACATTCTGTAAAATGCGTCCGCAAGATAAGAGCGAACTGGCAAGCCGGATTGTTAAATCGGGGGCCTCTATTCTCTTTTGCGGTTTGGGCTGTCCACGACAGGAGATATTTGCTTTTGAATTCCGCGATGTCCTTTCAATGCCAATTATCGCGGTCGGAGCAGCGTTTCCTATGCTGGCCGGCCTGTCTCCAGAGGCGCCTCAATGGATGCAAGACAGCGGCCTGGAGTGGCTGTTTCGTCTTCTCTCCGAACCCAGGAGGCTCTGGCGTCGCTATGTTTATTTAAATCCCGCCTATTTATTTTTGGTTGCGCTTCAAGCAATAGGCTTCTTTAGCTTTCCTACCGAGGGAGAGTTACCTGTTCAAGAGCAACTCTTTGGTTGAAATTGGAGCCATACTCCGATCTAATCCCGGAATTTCAAAGACAATCTCCAAGAAAGACACGCTACGCTAGACCTTGCGCAAGCGGGCGCAGGCTTCGTCGAGGTCGTGGTCCTTCTTTGCGAAGCAAAATCTCATTAAGTTTTCGCCCTGGCTGGGACGGAAGAAAGCGGAGCCGGCTACAGCGGCTACTCCGGTGGCGGCTAGCAAGTAGCGGGCTTTTTCTGCTGCTGTTTTGCCGGGGAGGCGCGTGGCGTCGGCTAACACATAGTAAGCTCCGGCGGGGGTGGCGGGCATCAGACCGGCATCGCTAAGCGCGGATAAGATGCGGGCGCGCTTGGATTGGTGGTCGGCGGCTAACTGGGTGTAGAAGGACGGCGGTAGTTGCTCGAGACCGGCGGCAGCGCCGTGCTGGAGCGCGGACGGAGCGCAAACGTAAGTCAGGTCGTGGAAGTAACTCATGGCGGCTGTCCACTTTGCGTCGGCAGTTACATAGCCGAGACGCCAGCCTGTGACGCTGAATGTTTTAGAGAAGCCGGAGATAACAATGGTGCGCTCCTTCATGCCCGGCAGCGTGGCGGGCGCAATGTGGCGTGCGCCATCGTAGACGAAGTACTCGTAAATCTCATCCGTAATCAGGAACAGATCGTTCTCCAGCACGATCGCCGCAACGGATTCCAACTCGGCGCGGGTGAATACTTTGCCGCTGGGGTTGGCAGGGGTGTTGAGAAGAATGGCGCGGGTTCTGGGGGTAATGGCGGCTTTGAGCGCGTCGGTATCGAGCGCATAGTCTGGCTCGGCCAGAGGGACCAGGATGGGGTTGACGCGAAGAGACCGGAGGGTGGCGACGTGGTAGCCGTAGAAAGGCTCAAAGAGGAGGACATCGTCGCCGGGATTGAGCAGGGCCATGGCGGCGGCGTGGAGTCCGCCGGTTGCGCCGGAGGAGACAAGGACTTCAGTTTCGGGGTCGTAGCTGAGGGCGTAGTCGCGCAGCTGTTTGGCCGCGATGGCGTTGCGGAGGCGGGCGATGCCGTCGAGGCGTGTGTAGATGTTGTAGCCGGCGTGGATGGCGGCGAGAGCCTCAGCTTCGACGGGCGGGGGGACGGGGGTATCGCAGACGCCCTGGGCGAGGTTGATGCCGCCGATGCGGTCGCACTCGGTGGTCATGGCGCGGATTTCGGACTGAACGGCGGCGGGGGCGAGATGGCTCAGGGTGAGGCGAGAAGCTGGCGTGGTGGTAGGCATTGGGAAGTTCCTTACTGACATCTTACATATTGACGTGGCGAGGCACAGCAACAGGCGAGTGGGGTGAACCCCTTGAGTGAGACAGTTTTCCGAAGACACAGTTGCTGTTCAGTGTAATTGTCTTCTCAAGGCGTAGATGCTCCTTG
>Ga0182024_10002567_pt1 | contig 44784 bp, 43 predicted proteins | sample P32metaG_FD_120480 | JGI IMG/M metagenome (GOLD analysis project Ga0182024, IMG submission 120480) | Permafrost microbial communities from Stordalen Mire, Sweden - P3-2 metaG (Illumina Assembly) | ecosystem: Environmental > Terrestrial > Soil > Wetlands > Permafrost | place: Sweden: Stordalen... | reverse complement strand
GCGGTTGTCGGCGTCGGTGGATGCCGCCCTGGTGGCGGTGGCGCAGGAAGCGGTGGCCCGGGGGCAGGCGGAGAGCGTGAGCGCGTGGGTGAATGACGCGCTGCGGCTGAAGGCGGATCATGACCGGCGGCTGGGCGCGCTGGATGGTTTCCTTGCTGCCTATGAGGCTGAGCACGGCCAGGTCACCGAGGCGGAGATGCGTGATGCTGCCCGCCGTGCCCGGAGCCGTGCGGTCGTCGTGCGCGGTGACCCGCAAGAGCAGGGCCCGGGCCAGGGTCGGCGCGGCCGGGGCGCTGCCTGATGCTGGTGCTGGATGCCGGGGCGTTCGTGGCAGTGGAACGCGGGGATCGTGACGTGGTGGCGCTGGTCAAGCGGGAGCGGCTGGCGGGGCGGGTGCCGGTGACTAGCGGGGGAGTGGTCGCCCGGGTCTGGCGCGGCGGCACTGGCCGGCAGGCGCCGCTGGCCCGGCTGCTGGCCGGGACCGATGTCACCGCGGTCGATGACGTCCTGGGCCGCCGGGCCGGGATGCTGCTGGCCCGCAGCGGCCAGTCTGACGCGGTCGATGCCACGGTGGTGTGCCTGGCCGGCGACGGGGATGACATCCTCACCTCCGATACCGGCGACCTGCGGGCGCTGGCCGAAGCTGCCGGGATCCACGTCGATCTCATCCCCGTCTGAGCCGCCCGGCAGTTGTACCTGTATCCGCACGGTCGCCGGCAGGGCCAGCTGTCTGGGGCCAGGCGATGGGGGCCGGCTCCGCATGGCGGGGCCGCGGGAGCTTCGAATATTAGCGGCGCTAACGAGTTCTGGGAGCCAGGCGGGGAGCCAGCGTGCAGCGGTGCCAGGCGACGCCGGGCCACATGCAGCCACGGAAGCCGCAGGTGAACTCCACACAGGGCCACGTCGAGCCACATGTGGCGACGGCCGGAGTGTGCATGGCATGCAAGAGGTCCGGAGTTCGAGTCTCCGTAGCTCCACAGGTTTTTCGGATTTGCGTTCGATTCGCAGTGACTAATCAAGTGACTACGGTGCCGGACTATCCGGCGTCGCTCTCCGGCGCATCCGGCTCGTGCGGTTCCCCGAAGACGTCGTCCATGACGGTGGCGCCGCCGCGGATGGTCGGCACGATCACCTTGCGGTAGACGGTCTCGGTGACGTGGGTGCTCTTGTGGCCCATCGTGTCGCTGATGTCCTGGATGGGCACGCCGTTGGAGCTCATGATCGAGACGGCGGTGTGGCGTCCTTCGTGCGGGTGCCAGTGACCAAGGCCAGCCTGCCGGGTGACCTTGCCGAACCGCCAGTTGAGCGCGTCGCGGGTTTAGGGGCGGCCGTCCTCGTGGCAGAAGACGAGGTTGTGGTCCTGCCAGGCCGCTCCGGCGGCGAGGCGCTCGGCGGTCTGGCGCTTCTTGTGCGCCCTGAGCGCCTCGACGGCTCGCCGGGGGAGCTTGAGGGAGCGTCTTGACTTCGGCGTCTTGACGTCGCCGTCCCTGCGGGTGGACTTCCAGATGTGGATGATCCCGTGAGCGAGGTCGACATGCTCCCAGGTCAGTCCCCGGAGTTCGCCGGGCCGCATGCCAAGCGTGATCGACAGGACGAACAGCGCCTCCAGGCGCAGGAACGTGGCGCCGGCGTCATCAAGCCCGAGCTGCGAGCGGCACAAGCGGCAGGTGGTGCCGGCCAGGTCGGCACCGGCGTCTGTGATGGCCGCGTTCATGCGTGGCTTCGTTCCGCACGCGATTTCGCCGGCGTCGGTTGCGGCGTGGATCGCGCCCTGCCCGGCGGTCTTGCTGACGCGGACGACTCTTCCGCAGCGTCAGCAAGGACGCCGGCCCGCTGGTCGAGGAGATGAAACGCCGCGAGATCCCGTATGTGATCAAGGGACTGACCCGGCTCTTCGACGCTCCCGAAGTTCAGGCGTGCGTCATGTGCTTCCAGTACGTGATGCAGGAAGTCACCGCCGAGGACGTGACAAGTGCCTGGCTCGCGGCAGATCTCGGGCTGACACGCGACGACCTTGCCCGCGGCATCTCCGTCCTGGACGAGGCACGGATCTGGACAGCGGGCGAGCGCTGGGGCACCTACAACATCCAGCGCACCTACCTGCGGTTCCTTGAGGAACTCCGGATCCGCGAAGAGACGGTGCCCTCAGCCGAGGGCACCACACGCGGCGAGCTGGTGTTCTACAACCTCGGCAAGTTCAGCCAGGCGATCTCCGATTTTGAGCAGATCTACTTCCAGTCCGACCCGCAGCGCAAGTATGAGGGGTTCACCAAGTGGCTCGTCTTCCAGGCCCCGGACTATTACGCGGAAAGCGACGCGGACGTCGGGTACGCGACTCCCGACGCGGTGACCATCGCGACCGTTCACCAGGCCAAGGGCATGCAGTGGCCTTCGGTGTTCGTCCCGGCACTGCGCAAGAACCGGTTCCCGGGCCGGCGCCAGGGTGGCCTCAACGTGTTCCACGTCATCCCGCAGGCCGCCGTGCCCGACGCCGACAGGTACAGGGGTACCGAGGCTGACGAGATACGGCTGTTCTACGTCGCGATCACCCGGGCCCAGAAGTACCTGGCGCTCAGCTACTCGCCCGGGACCTCGCAGATGTACCGGGCGCGGTCGTCGTTCTTCGACTTCGCCACCCGGAACCCGTACATGCTGACGGCCGAGCCGCCGTCGCGAGCCGGTCATCTGGTCGCCAGGGCCAGGCATGAGATACCCGAGGTGAACCTCAGCTTCAGCGACCTGAAGTACTTCTTCGAGTGCCCGTACCAGTTCAAGCTGCGGTTCCTCTACGGGTTCAACCCGCCGATCCACGAGGCGCTTGGCTACGGCAAGTCCGTGCACGACGTGATGGCCGAGATCCACAAGCGCGCGATCACTGGCGACATCGTGTCCGACTTCGAGGCCGAGGAACTGGTCGACCGTCACCTCAACACCCCGTTCGCGTACCCGAAGCTGCGTGAGCAGCTGCGGCAGGCGGCGATCAGGGCCGTGACCCGGTACCTCGACGAGAACCGCGCCCGGTTGCCGCAGACGCTGTACTCCGAGCAGCAGGTGCAGATCCACGTCGCTCCCGGCATTACCGTGGACGGCCGCATCGACCTGATCCGGCGGCTCGACACCAACGAGACGTCGATCGTCGACTTCAAGTCGAGCGAGCGGGCCCAGGCCGACGAGATCACCCGCGACCAGCTGCACGTGTATGTCGTCGGTTACGAGGAGCTGACCGGGGAGCGGGCCGACCTGGTTGAGGTTCTCAACCTCGACAAGAAATCTGACAGCAAACGCGAGGTCGTCGACGACCAGCTGCTCTCCGACATCCGCGGCAAGATCCGGCGCGCCGGAGAAGACCTCCGCGCCAATCATCTCCCTCGCCTGGCCTCATGGAGCGGCACCTGCGACCGCTGCGACCTGGCCGGACTATGCAGGAACAGGCCTTCGGCTTGAGTCGCTGGAGTGAGAGCGCCCAACGAGTCACGTGGTTTGAAGCATCAGCCCGAGCGCTTGTACAGGGGTGCAGACTTCGGGCGTTTTCGGCCTCGGATGGCGCGCCGCGAACTTCCTGGTCAGCGGCATGCTGGTCACGCTTCGGCGTCGAAAGCTTGCCCGGCAGGCATCCGAACGGGGAGGATGGCGCAACGGCCATAAAAAGCCCAGCTCACAGGTACCGTGAGAAGGCATCCGTCGCAAAGCCCCGCCCGACATCGAGGGCATAGAAACAATACTGGGTGAGAAAACCTCGGAAAGAGGTCGATGTCGCAAAGCCCCGCCCGACATCGAGGGCATAGAAACCGGTCTGGATGATGGCCTTCACCTTCTTAGTCCACAGTCGCAAAGCCCCGCCCGACATCGAGGGCATAGAAACGCCTGGAGGCGCCAGAATGTGTACGTTGCCTAGTCCGGTCGCAAAGCCCCGCCCGATATCGAGGGCATAGAAACGCTATCGCCAGCGCGGACGCATTGTTGTCCCACGCGGTCGCAAAGCCCGCCCGAAATCAAGGGCATAGAAACACCAGCAATGACGCCACACCGAAGCCCTGCAGGACAACGTCGCAAAGCCCCGCCCGACATCGAGGACATAGAAACAACCGCAGCACCCTCATAGGAATCGGATGAGCCGTGTCGCAGAGCCCCGCCCGGCATCGAGGGCATAGAAACTACGTCTGGTTGATCGGGAGCTGCATCCCGGAGTCGACTCGCAAAACCCCGCCCGACATCGAGGGCATAGGAATGCCGCAACCCGGCCGTAACTGGCCCGGCCCCCGAAGGGATCGCCAGGTGGACGGGACCGTTAATTTCGGCGACAGGGGACGGCTCGCCGATGTGGTGCGGCGCTGGCGGAGTGGCCGAAGGCGCCGGACGCCTGCGTTAAAGATCGTGTGCTTGCGTATCTGGCGACACCGGCGCTGTGGCCGGATGGCGGCTCCCGATGGGGCACACCTTGTCCCGGCAGCGACCGGGGAGCCTGAGCCCATGGCCACCGTGACGCCCGGCAACGACTGGCAAGGACGCGGATGCTGCGGTGGGCGGTGTCGGCCGGGTCGGTGTACCTGCTGGAGTTCGATGACGCTGGCCGCGGGGTCGGGCGTACATGAGCTGTGGCAGGGGAGAATGGCCCGGTCGCTGGGTATGTATTTGTGTTAGCTTGAGGCCGTCTCGATCGGCGGCGGCCATATCTGCGCTGGGCGGTAGAGGCAGTATCGGGCTGCCAGGGGCGAGGGCGATCTGTGGCTGATTTCGTTAATCCCTATACTTTTGTGCCGCTTGTCCAGGAGCCGGAGCGGAGTTCCCCGGCCGGTCACGCGGCCATGGAGGACCGGGCTGTCGGGCGTCCTGAGGGTGAGGCTGACCGCTCGGACGCCGCTTCTGATTGGCGGGTATGAGCGCACCGACGGTACAGCGAAGGTTCCGGATGTTCCCCGGCGCGCTGACGGCACGCCGATGGTGGCAGGTTCGGGGCTGCTGGGGGCGGTGCGGTCGGTTCATGAGGCGCTAGCCGGGGGCTGTTTACGGGTCCTTGACGAGGACTGGGTAGCGGTTCACCGGCATCCGGCGAGCGTGTCGGAAACACGGAATCTTCAAATGGCCGTCGTGCTGGATGTCAACGGGCAGGGACGGCCGACCGTGGTGGGCCTTTGCGATCAGGAGGTCTGGATCGATCAGGACCTTCTGCCGCGTGAAGACGGCGCGCTGCCGCAGACGGGCGACCGGCTGAAGATCCCCGCGGGCGCCGCCTTCGAATCGGCGGGCCGGGCCCTGCTCCGGCCCCGGGACGTCGACTCGGAGGAAGTAGTCAGGACCGGGGAGATGAGCACCGCGCCCGATGACTCGTGGGTTCTTCTTGTTACCGACACCCACGCTCGCGCCAGCGGTAAGCCGGCGTACTTCGCAGCGGGCCGGGTGGGCCGGGACACCATGGCGTGCGACGTCCCCGAGGACGCGTGGCAGATGTATCTCAGGGTCGTCGACGGCGCGGATGATCTGCGTCCTGCCAGGCTTCCCGGGCCCGGGCGCGCCGAGCCCGAGTGGGGGTCGTGCCCGCCGGAGTACGCAGAGGTCTTCTGGCCGCTGAAGCCTGATGGGACTCCTGCGGGTCCTGCCGTCGCCAAACGACTGCCGGCGCGCCATTACCTGCATAAGGGCCAGCCGGTCTGGGTGCGCGTCGATGGGCGTTCCGTCACTGAGATCCGGCTCTCGCGGCTGTGGCGCTATCAGGGCAGGTACTCCGCCGGGGAGCGGGCGGGCGGCGCCAGGCCGTGCACGGACCCTGGCCATCTGTGCTGGTCGTGCCGGATATTCGGTTCTGCTGACACGTCGGGCCGGCGTGACGATGACATCGCCAGGCAGAGTTCCTATCGCGGGCATGTACGCGCCGACGACCTGGTGGCGGACGCCGGATTTGAGCCTCTCGCGTGGCATCTGGCTCCGCTGGCGGCGCCGCGGCCGAGCGCCGGCCAGTTCTACCTGGACAACACCGCTGTTCCTGCCGGGAAGCGGCGAGCCAGAAAGGACGACCGGCCGGCGGCCACGAGGCCAATCAGAAGGCCATCGAGGCCGCGGGCCTGTCGTTCATCCTTGGCATGCGCATCCCGCACGTGCCCTATGTGGTCTCCCGGTGGCGGCGCGAGCACCCGGGGGAGGAAATCCCGGACGGGCACATCTTCACCCAGCCGCGGCCGGCCGGGCCTACCGGCGGCCGCCGGAACCAGGTCATCTACTACCAGTACAAGGTCGACCGTGCCAGCAGGACGCTGCGCGGGATCGATGAGCAGGTGCGCAAGGCGGAGCAGGCCGTGGCCGGGAACGCCCCGGTGAAACGGAACAGGTTCATCCAGCTATCAGGCGGCACCAGGTCGGTGAACCGCGAACTGGAAGACAAAGCCCGCGCTCTGGCCGGGAGATCATGCCGGCGTCGGCGACCACGGTCACATCGGGCAGCTGGTGAGCGGCCATGAATGCCTGGATGACCGGGAGCATGGTCTTGGTCCCGGCCTTGTTGCCTTCGAACGCGCTGACCATGAGCGGGAACCCGCGCTGGTCGGTGAGCAGGCCGATGGTGATCTGCGGCTCCAGCCGCCGCTCCTTCGAAAAGCCCGGCTCGCGGAACCCGTCTCCGGCATCGGTCTCGAAGTACAGCGTGGAGACGTCATACAGGACCAGGCTTGCCCGGCCCAGCGTGACGTGCGCCGCGCAGGCAGCGGATACCTTCTGCCGCCACGCCTGCTTCGCATAGACCGGAAGGCGGCGCTTGAGCGTCGCATACGACGGCCCGGCCACTCCGGCTTCCTCCACCACCCGCAAGCTGTCGGCCTTGCTGACCGGCTCGATGATCCGCGCCAGCACCAGCTGGGCAAACACCTCATCGCCGCCGGCAGCCCGGTCAAAGCTCAGCACGTCGTAGGCCTGCCCGAGCGCATCGAGCAGGCACCCCATCCGCGAGGCGGTGATCGGCGGCGGCCCGCCAGGTGCAGACGCATCCAGGCCCAGGTCAAGCTCACCCTGACCGGCCGCCAGCAACTGCCGCGCGGCCGTCTTCAGCAGCTCCAGCTCCACATCGTCATGAGCAGAGCCGATGTGCTCGATATCCCGCGACCCCCGGTGCGACGAGTACACGACCTGCACCGCCGCGGCGCCCGACGCCGTCTTCACCGTCCGCACATACGGCACCGGGCCACTCTACGACCCCGGATTAGTGCGAAAGTTCAGCTCCCAGGAGCCGAGAACATGCAGGTCACAGCGCCGAGTCAGTCCAGAACCCAGAATCGTGAGCCAACTCAGGTTACATGCAGGTCTGGAGCGGGTTCTTCCGCCAGCGGACCACTCAGCCGGTCGGCCCGGCCGCGCTGCCGGGCACGACCGCGGCGGTCGGAAGCACCGAAGCGATGCTGGTACCAGTGAGAGCACGAGTGCAATGCCGGACCCGGCACCGAAGTGCGCTGCCAACAGCCAACGGCTATTGAAGTCCAGGACGGCTACTCGGTCACCCGTCGCCACGCCACTCCGCGCAGAGCAGCAGCCGTTGCGTCACAGTCACTGCAGAGGAGCAATCCGCCTTGCTGTGAAAAGTGTCACGACTGCGGAAATCCGGGGGTACCCGGTTCCCGCTGAATGCCCACGGAGTTTGCCAGCGCTGAGACTGTCCAGTATCGTCCCACGACGACCAAGAAGTCCATAAGCTGACAGTCATCGTAGGTCTCGGACATTACAGCCCAAGTCTGATCAGATACCTTGTGGTCATTGAGCAACTCATCGACCGCGCGAAGCAGTGCCGACTCGTGTGGCGTCCAGCCCTCAGCCTCTGGCCCTAGGGTTACCCGCAACACGTCCTCGTCGGTCAATCCGGCTCGCTTACCTATTGTTGTGTGCTGCCCGAACTCGTACTCGGCTCTGCAAAGCCAGCCAGTTCGGAGGATTGCGAGTTCCTTGTCGCGCTTAGGAAGGCCCTGCTCGTTGCGCAGGTACAGTTGATATGCCCTTTGTCCTGCGAACAACTTCGGATGACGAGCCCAGGTCAGCGTAATGTTGAGAACAGGTTGCTCGTCACCGGGAACATCTTTCCCAAAGATCGATCGATAAAGAGACTCGTATTCTTCAAGCGATACGGGCGCTATTCGTGGAACCAGATCTGTCACCTAGATATCCTCTCATTCGCATGTCTTCGTACATGTGGTCGCCAGGTAGGCGTTTGTGCCACTAAGGTCGGCCGCACCCGGCACACGGCCCATGCTGCATCCTTAATGGCCAGAGCCACCGACACGGTCACTTACTCTCCTGGACGGTCTCGTACAACGTCGCAAGTGAGTCAACATGCTCCCGAGGCGACAGCCCGCGTCGAGTTGCCGAAATCGTTATCGCAGTCGCTCCTGCTCGACGGAATCGTGCAACGTCGGCTGTGAGGTCACTCTCGAATCCGTACCGCGGAACACCTACGTCGAACCCGAACTCCGATACCTTTCTGCCTCTCTCCTGCAGGTAACCCTTCAGGCGCGGAATGTACTCGCTCGCATCATGGTTTGGCCCGAAGACGAAACCGTCAGCAACACGCGCCGCGCGGCGAAGCACCACATCCGAGTAGCCACCAAGCCACAGGGGAATGCGGCGCTTCGGACGAGGCGCGATCGCGACCCGTTCCAACTGATGCCACTTCCCTTGATAATCCACGAGTTCGCGCTCCCACAACAGGCGCAACACCTCAATCTGCTCCTCCTGCCGCGCACCCCTCGTCCGCCAATCGGCTCCTAGCGCCGAGTACTCCACGTAATTCCAACCCGTGCCGACACCAAGCCGCAGACGACCGCCAGACAGCAGGTCCACCTCTGCTGCCTGCTTAGCAAGCAAAGCCACCTGTCGTTGCGGCAAGATGAGCACTCCGAGCGCGAACTCGATAGACGAGGTGACGCCCGCGAGAAAGCCGAATAGGATTAGGGGCTCGTGAAACGCCGACTTCTCATCGAAAGTTCCGGGCAGAGGCGGGACCCGCCCGCTGCGCTCTGCCCCCAAGACGTGATCATAGGACGATATAAAGTCGAAACCAACGGCCTCCGCAGTCTGCGCAAAGTCCCTGATTAGCCCAGGGTCATCGCCTATTTCACCATGCGGAAACAGTACTCCATACTTTACCCGAGCCTCATCCACGCCGTGCCCCTTTCCTTTGTTCTTCCTGTTCTGCGGTCGCTGCCTCAATAACGGCACTCGCCCGACTCAGCGGGCAAACAATTATCTTGCAACTCAGCATGAAGCGTAAAGATATGCTCTTGCCTCAATGAGGCCCCTGGAGTATGAGCGTCGATCGTACCTCGAAGCGTCTCCCGCCCGGGTCCTCACAACACGCCGTTTCGTCCCTAGACTCGGGCTAATTTCATTTGGCATTCAGGATGGCTCTTCTTCGTTAGATCGCAGCAGTATGTCAACAATCACACACCCGCCACCGCGCGGTCCCACGATGACCGGATTAAACTCCAGCTCAGTCAGGTCGGTTCGACTCTCGAAGTATGAGCCAGCAGCCAGAACAACATCTACTAGAGCATCGATGTCGTACTCAGAGCCACCCCGGTAACCGTTCAGCACGTTCCACAGCCGAGTCTGCTGAAGCAGCTCAACGACGTCATCCGGTGTCGCGGGCAGAATTCCGCACGCCACGTCCGCAATCAACTCGGCTAGTCGACCACCCGCCCCCAGAGCGACCGTGCAACCAAACTCCGGGTCGCGGGCGAAACCTAGAAGAACTTCCTGTCCCTGCTCTGCCTGGCGCTGCGCAATCACGTCTCCGCCGCTCTGCCTCAAGGTCGGACTCCAGAGCTCAAGCAGGTGCTCCACCTCTGCTCTCGAACGTACGCCGAGGCGCACGTAGTTCTGCTCAGACTTGTGCGCCACTGCTCGCTCGTCGAGCTTCACTACGACGACACCACCCATCCGGGCGATCATCTCGTCAATCTCCTGGCCCTGACCCGAGATCCTCTCCCAGTCGACTATGGGCAGGCCGACGCCTCGAAGTAGTTGCGCGCCTTGTATCCAAGGCAGCAAACCGCTGATCCTCACGGGCACACCCGGCGCCGGTCCTGGGGACAGACTGGCTCGATGAAATTGAGAGCCGACTGCGGTGGCAAGCGCCCGAACCAGCTTCACCGGGTCGGAACACACCAGAACTCCTGCGTCCAACAGCGCCGTCTCCATTGCCGCAGGCAGGCGATCCGAGCTTGCATAGTAGGAGACGACCATATCAGCGCCACGATTCCTGCATTCCCGGCTAGTTCCCAGCAATGCCTCCAGAAACTCATCGGTGTATGCGCGAACGAGTGAATTTAGTAGCACTATGACTGTATTAATCGACGAGTCACTTGCAAGATCGGCCACTGCCTTCAGATACACCGAATCCGGAACCGGCGTAGGATCGAGCGGGTTCCTGATCGAGGCCGCTGACGGCAGGTACATCGCCAATCGTGACGTCGTCGACTCGGCCAGCTCGGGCATCCGCAGCCCCGACTCCTCGACCGCATCGCTGACGACGACGCCGAATCCCCCCGATCCTATGGACGCAATGCCGTCGCGCGGATTGTCAAGCACGCTAAATACGGCTGCCGTCTGGCACAGCTCCTCAATCGTGTCCACGGCCGTAACACCATGCTGGCGGCAGAATTGCAACCAGACCTCATTTGATCCCGACAATCGGCCACTGTGCGACGCAGCCGCCAGCCGCCCCTTCGCACTTCGCCCCGCCTTCATAATGATCACTGGCTTGCCGCTCTTGCGGACGAGCGAACCTAGATCCCGCCACCTATCCGGTCGATTGACAGACTCCAAGACACCGCAGACGACGGCGGTCTCTGGATCTTCAACTAGCGCTTCGAGGAAGTCGATCGCAGACAAGTCTGCCTCGTTCCCGGTCGAGGCCCACTTGCTTATTCCCAGACCAATGTCACGCAGACCAAGCAGCGCGGCGTTTCCAAGTCCGCCACTTTGCGAAACCAGACCGATCGTGCCCCTTCGCGGCATCCCGAACCGCTCCTGAAGCTGGCTCGAAAAAGAACCAGTAAAGGAGTTCGACGAATTGATCAAGCCGAGGCAGTTAGGACCCATGAAGCGGATTCCGTACGCGCCGGCGATATCAACCAGTGCATCCTGAGACGACAGGTCACTCGAGTCCGCAAATCCGTTGGAGAACACCACCGCCGCCCGTACCCCCAGTTTGCCGCAATCCTCCAGAGCGAGTGCGACATCATCTTGCCCTACCATAATGAGAGCTAGGTCGGGCGAAGCCGGCAACTGCTGGATAGATGCCACGCACGAGAACTTACCAATTGACTCATATTTGGGATTCACGGCTGTGACATCTCCCGAGAATCCATAAAGCCCGAGATACTTCGCCGGCTTTCCCGAATACTTACGCTCGTCTCGTGACGCACCGATCAAGGCCACTACTCGGGGAGCAAAGAAGCTCGACAGAATCAGCTCGGTTGAAGCACTAGGCATGATATCCGCCTGACTTCGCGTAGTGGTCAGCGAAGGCACCAAGTCGCTGGTCAGTTCCAATCGAAGCCGGATGTCTCAACTATCTTCCCGCCGACTCACGCACTGGAAGCCAGACGATCGCGCGCCCTTCGGTGTTCACGGCGCCGTCCTGATCTGCTCCAGTGATCGCGACCTCCACGGCGTGCTCCCCGCGAGCATCACGAAACTTACGGACGACGTGCCCGCTTATCCAGGTCGTATTACCCAGGCTGTTCGCGCCCCTGAGGCGAGCGGACAGACTCCGAAGGAAACCCGCGTCTCCCATCCAATTAGTAACTAGATGCGCGGTCCAGCCAACCCTCATGGCACCGTTGTCGTAGGCAGCAGGCATGCCAACTGCATGCGCGACCTTGTCTACCTGGTGACCCGCGCTCGGAAGGACGAACTCTGAGAGATACGAAATGTCATGGTTATTCGGAAGCAGATCTGGCGTTTCGCGGGCCGCGCGCCACTGCGACCATCTCAACTCGCATGCCTTATACCCCTCCGACCCGATCGATCCCGCGTAGTAACTGGTCATCGCGATAGTATCGATCGGCCCCTTTACGACCGGCTGCAGAGCGTCCTCGAGAGATACATCTTCCCAATATCGAGGCTCTTCGCCGCGACGATGCTCGTGCAGCACATCCGCCTCGATCTGCTTCAGCTCCTCCGCCGTGTAGCGGCGCTGATCTTTCACCTCGTACATTCTCCTGCCAGAACCGTCCGGCCGTGGAACGCGGAGAACCCGCGGAGTAGCAACTGCGAGGACGTCCCCATTGCCCGACAGGTAGCGCACATGACCGGTCTGGAGAATCATGCGCCCGCCCTTACCGCCCTTCACCTCTGCGCTGGCTGCAAGCGACGCCTCGGCAAGGATCTCCTCGCCACGTCTCGGCAGGCGATGCCACATCCACTCGACGCCGGTGTAAAACGGCTGCAAGCCGGCGAGCCCAGGAGCGATGCCTTGCTGAAAGACGCTGTAGAGAAACGTCGGCGGAGCGACTATCGTCCCGAACGGACCAGAAGCAGCATAGTTCGGATCGCACCACAGCGGATTATCGTCTCCGATGCCCCAGGCATAGCGGCGGATCGTGTCCCGAGTGGCTTCATGGGTATACTGCTCGATACGAAGCTTCTTCCCGATATATGACGCTGACTCGGCGAGCGCTTCATCCGTAACCTCGGACTGTACCTCGAAGACAGTTTCCGAGTCCATGATCAGGCGATTCCTTCCGCTCACTGCTAAGGAGCACGTATAATCCAGAACGCACGACTGCTATGGCTGTGCTGACTTTGGACAGTTCCTCACGCCGCAAGTGGCGCTGTTGCTATGCATACATGCCGCCATCAACTGGCAATGCAACACCCGTGATATAGCGGGACTCATCTGAAGCGAGGAAGAGCGCGGCGCGGGCTATGTCGTCGGGTGCGGCCAGCCGCTGCAACGGCAGAGTCCTTTCGCGCACCTCGCGATCCGCCTCAAAGGCGTCGCCGGACAGTCCCTTTCTCTGCGGATCTGCAAAGATTCTCATCATCGGGGTGTCCGTGGGCCCCGGACATATGGCATTCACGCGAATCTGCTCTGGACCTAGCTGGCGTGCCAGAGAGCGCGCAAGCAGAACGACGCCACCCTTTGTCATACTATAGACCGGACTCAGTGGCGAGCCCTTGAGGCCCGATACTGATGACGTAAAGATAACGGAGGCGCTCGGCGCGGCAAGGCGGAGGAGGGGCACCGCTAGCGAAGTCGCGAAGAAGGCGCTCTTCAGGTTCACATCCACAGTGTGGTTGAACTGTTCTTCTGAGATGTCAAGACCACTCGGTCCCGGAATTCCAGCATGATTGAACAGCACGTTAAGCCGGCCGAAACGGTCCCTGACCATATCAAAGAGCTCCTGAAGCGCCGGCACGTTGCCGACGTCAGCCTGCCAGGGAATCCCAGTGCCACCTAGGCCTTCTACTTCCTTGGCCGTTCGGCCTGCTGCTTCGAAGTCGATGTCGACGACCACTACCGAGGCGCCTTCGGAGCCAAAGAGCAGCGCTGATGCTTTGCCCATTCCGGAACCGGACGCTGTTATGAGCGCGATCTTGTCGTCCAACCGGCCCACTCGCTTCTCCTTTCACGTTGTCCTGACATGAAGTCTAGATACTTGCGGAGTTGTAACTTGATGCGCTGCTACCTAACGCGCTAGAGCGGCCAGTGAACGTGCTGAGGCTCGAGAAACTCCATCAGGCCCCATGTGCCAGACTCCCGTCCGATACCGCTTTGCTTGAACCCGCCCATGGGCGCGTCACTCCGAAATCCAGATCCTCCGCCATTAATTGACACCTGTCCGACAGTCAGTCGTGGCGCCAGGTCCACGGCTATATCGTGATCACCGAATATCATTGCATGGAGGCCGAGGTCTGAGTCATTTGAAATTGAGACAGCTTCGTCGAGGTCTGAATAGGACAATGCAACGGCCACCGGACCGAAGATCTCCTCCCGGCAGACGCGAGAGGTGCTCGGAAGGCCAGCAATGAGGGCGGGATTCACAAACCATCCGCGCTCGATGTCGGGTCGGCCTCCTCCGGCGGCGATGAATCCGCCATCGTCCAAGGCGGACTGAATGTAGCCTTCGACCCGCGCTCGGTGAGCGTCACTGATCAGGGGCCCGACGATCGTCGCTCGATCCCAAGGGTCACCTACGGTAATTTCTTCGTAGGCCAGACTGCTCAGGTCAAGAAACTCGTCAAAGTCCTGAGCAGGAATCAGGAGACGAGTCGGCGATGCACATCCCTGCCCTGCGTTTCGCGCGTACCGCTGATGGAGCGGTTTGACGATTGCCTTAAGATCCGCGCCAGGGAGAACTATCGCAGGAGATTTGCCGCCCAGTTCGAGTACTACGTTGGCGACGTGATGGGAGGCCTGCTGCATGACGGCCTTCCCGACCGCTACCGATCCAGTGAACGAGACGACGGCAACAGCCGGGTTTTCGGTAACTCGGCGGCCCACCTCCGGCCCGCCGACGATTACATTGAGCACTCCCGGCGGGAAGCCTACCTTCGTCGCTATCTCACCGATGAGGAGCGTGGACAACGGAGCTTGTGGAGATGCAAGCAGGACGACGGTGCATCCAGCCGCGAGCGCGGCGCCAATCTTCGTCGCGGCGAGGAACATCGGATAGTTGTAGGCCGTGATAGCAGCAACAACTCCGGCCGGTCGGTAGGAGACCGTACTGTGCCCTCGAACCGCGCCGTCCTCGGCTGGGAGTGTCGCGGTGAGATCGGATCCCGCCAGACTTGCATACCGGCGGAGAACGCGAATCGCATTGCTGACCTGAAGTACCTCCGCGGTCGCGATAGGAGTACCTACTTCGTAAACCACAGAGGCCGTAAGGTCGGCGCGTCTCGCTTCCATCTCGTCGGCTAGCGCAGCTAGGAGTTTCGAGCGAAGCTCCTTGTCGGCCCAGGTGCCTGATTGGAATGCGGCTTTCGCCGCTTCTATCGCGAGGTCGCATTGAGCAGCGTCAGGATCAGCTACTGCGAAGAGCACCTCTTCGGTCGCCGGGTCGTACACTTCACGTATGGGACCGTTCCCCGAGGTGGCTTCCCCGCCGATTAGTAGACGGTCCGTCCACTCGACAGTTTGACGTGGAGTCTTCATTATTTCCCGGTCTTCTCGTCCATCGTAATTGCCGTGGTCTTCTCATGAGCGAGGTATTTGGTTAGGCAAGCAGCCAAGTGCCTGCCGTCTAGTCGCGCCTCTAGGTAGGCTAAGCTAAAGCCCGGATCGGTTCCTGCTGCGTCGCCTATACAGCGTCGCACTCGACCGCAAAGGCGGACTAGCGTCGCCGTCGGCGACAGGCCAATGTTTGCCTCGCTTTCCTCGATCCGAAGGTCTGAGTTTGGACGCGCTTGCGCGGCCACCGTTCAGAAGAGCGAGCCATCGACTAGCTTTGGGAGGAACGTCGCTCTGCCTTCGGGAAGTGGGCTAATCATCGTTAGCTACCGATTCTTCATGGCCTGCTCCCGTTCTGTCAAGCCTCCTCCACGTCGCCCCGCTACCAAGACACGGTGGTCGGCGTTGTGAACAGCCGTCGCGCGGTAAGGCTGCAACGGGGTGACGGCTGTCAGGGCAGTCACCCAGCGGGCATGTCGGCCCAGCTAGCCAAAGAGCGACCGGTCGTCGGCGCCCGGCTAGTAAGAGATGGCGGTGCAGGAGGCGGAGCGCTCGAGCGCCGGTCAAGGCAAGCTTGCTGCTGCTGCAGTTAGCTCGTGATCGCGCGTACACGTTCGGTCCTGAAGCGCGGCCTCCGACCCGCCGCCCACGGATCGGCTTTCCGTGATCTCATTAGCCTTTTGCTAGCCAGCCGTCATCGCAGGTGCTGTCGCCGCGGCTATATCTGCCAGGCCGCGGGTAGAGTCACCACGCGACCATCACCGCGCTGACGTGCCCTACCTTGGCGGTCTCCAGGCCGCCAAGTAGAGTCCATCGGGTCCGGAATTGTCGCTTGCCAGCGTGATGGGACCAGGGTGTTGCCACGAGGAAGGGACCACCTGTTGTCATGACTGAGCATGGTGTTGTCCTTTCTTCTGGTCAATCCGGCGCGCTTGCGCCGGGCTGGTTGCGGGGTGGTTCATCGGGGTTGTGGTCCGCGGAGCCGCCGGTGCTCGGCGACCCGGCAGGCGGGTGAGCAGTACTTGCGGGGCTGGCCGCGGCTGATGAGGGCGATGTGGACGGGGCGGGGGCACCAGAGCCGTTGGCAGCGGACGATCAGGCAGCCGGGGTGCTCGGTGCAGGGCCCGGGGGTCTGGCCGGGGGTGTAACGATATTCGCTGTCGTGGTTCACGGGGGTGCTCTGGTCTTGCCCGTGCAGGGCGGGCTTTTGGCGGCGCCGGTAGGACTCGCCCTCGATGATGAGCTCGTGGGCGGTGGAGATGAGCCGGTCGACCGCGGACTGGGCCAGCAGCGGGTCGGCCATCATGGACAGCCATTCCTCGCCAGTCCGGTTGGAAGTCACGATCGTCGAGGCCCGCTGGTGCCGCTCGACGCACAGCTGGTAGAAGTCGGCGGTCTCGGTGGCGTCCAGGGGCTGGAGCGCGAAATCGTCCAGGATCAGCAAGTCGATACCGGTGAGCCTGCGGATCTCGGCGTCCAGGGTGTTGTCAAGGCGGGCGGCCTTAAGCTTCTTGAACAGCTTGGCGGCCGGGGCCATGAGCACGGTGCGGCGGCGCCGGATCGCGATGTGACCCAGCGCGCAGGCCAGGTGCGTCTTGCCGACCCCGACCGGGCCCAGGAGCAGGGCGCCGTGCGGGCCGTCGAGGAACCGCAGGCTGACCAGCTCGTTCCACAGCTGCCGGTCGTAGCGGACAGCGGCGGTCTCGTCCGAGGTATCGAGCCGCATGGCCGGGTCCAGCCCGGCGGCGCGGGCCCGCAGGCCCGCGGACTTGGCCTCGCGGCGGGCGTGCTCGTCGGCCAGCACCAGCTCCAGGAAGTCCGCGTGGGTCATCTTCTGCTGGCGGGCCAGGGTAAGCCGGTCCGGGAGGGTGTCGAGCATCTGCCCGAGCTTGAGCGCCCGCAAGGTCGTGCGCAGGTCCGCGCTGACGGTGTCCCGCATCGCCGCGGTCACCGGGTCACCTCCTGCCCGCCGGTGATCAGGGTCAGCTGAACGGCCCGGTACTCGGCCGGGTCGCGGGCGAACCGGGCGGTTGCCGGGCTCGCCGGCCGGGCCGGCAGCGGCGTGTTCTCGGTGGCCTTCTCCAGCATCGAGGCGATCTTGGTGACGTTCACCACGTCAAGGTCCAGCGCCCGCTCGTAGGCAGTGTCGACCGGGCCGGGCCCGTAACGGCGGACCAGCCCCAGCAGCCGGTAGACCTGCCGCATCTTCGTCCACGGCAGGTCGGTATCCAGCAGCCGCTCGGCGTAGACGCCGATCGCGTCGCCGTGCCCGCGGGCTGTCCTGGCCAGCGACGCGACGTCGCGCATCGCGTAGGCGGTCTTCTCCGCGGGCAGGTCAGCGGAGTCGGTGACCCGCCGGCCCGGCTCGGCCCGCGGGTGAGTCTTGACCAGCTGCCCGCGGTGGAACAGCTTGACCAGGCAGCTGTCGGCGCGGGCGTCGAGGCGCCGGCCCAGGTACTCCTTCGGCGCGGAATACAGCGACCTGGCCACCTCGACATGGAAATCACGGTGCACTTTCACCGAGGTGAACACCGGCACATCATAGGCCGCGGGCACCGGCAGCAGCAGCCCGGCCTCGTGCCCGGCGAACACCTCGGCCGGGCGGGCCGCGATGGTGCCGTGAATCCGCATCCCCGCCGTCCTCCGGCACCAGGATGCCGCGCGTTCCTGCGCGTCGGCCAAGCCGGCGAAGTCCTCCCCGGCCCAGAAGTTCCCCCGCACGTACTGCACATTCCGCTCCACTTTCGGCTTGTCCTTGGGCGAGCGGACCCGGGCGGCGTCGGTGGCGAACCCGCAGTGCTGGGCGTAATCCAGCCAGCCCGCGGTGAACCGCGGGTTCACCGCGTCAGCATCGGCGACGATCGGCGAGGCATTATCGGGATCACCACCTTGAACACCCCGCCGAAGAACACCCACGCCGCCTCGCAGCCGGCCACGAACGCAGCCAGGGTCTGCGAAAAGCTCAGCCACACGAACATGTGCCGCGAATAGCACGCGGTGAAGATCAGCGCATGCACCTTCCGCCGCCGCCCGGTCACCGGGTCAGCCAGCAGGCCCAGGTAACCGAAATCGATCTGGCACTCCATCCCCGGCTCGCCGTCAGCGACCCGCACCGTCGACGCGGCCGGGCCGAACCCGCACCGCTCCGCGCAGAACCGGTGCAGCGTCCGGTACGGGACAACCACGCCGCGGCGCTCCAGCAGCACCCCGATCTTCACGACCGTCAGGTCCTTCTTCACCCATGCCGCGATGTCGGCGTGGCAAGCCTCCAGCTGCCCCCACGCCAGCCCGTGCCCGCCCGGCCGCGCCGGCCGGACCGCCTGCGCGACCTGGCCGACCAGCTCATCACTCAGCTGCCCCGCCCCGCCATCACGGGCCAGCCCAGCCGCCACGGCCGCCTCCACATACCGGCGGGCCGTCTTACGGTCCACCCCCGCCTGCCCCGCTACCTGCCGCAGCCCAGCCCCGGCCAGCCAGGCCCGGAGCACCTCCCTGATCTCACTCACCGCAACCTCCCGGAATCCCATCCGCCGGAACCTCCACGTCGATTGACCTGAAGGCATCCGTACAGGCCAGCGACCAAGAACCACGGCGTGACACGCCGGGTGGTCCCATCACTGGCAACCAGGTGGTCCCATGCTCGTGGCAGAAAACCCGTCAGGGCGGTCCCATGCTGATGGCAGGCGACAGGAATCCTCGGCCAGCCGGATGGAGATGGTTGTCGGCCGGGAATACACCAGCAGAAGGAATCGCGATACAGACTTCTACGGCCGGAGTGTCTGCCACTTGAAAGAGTGTCTGCAGACACCCGAATCGCGGCGCGACGGAAAGTGTCTACTGGGTGTTAGGACACGTCAAGTGAGAGCGTAGGTGCTTCAGGATGTCGGCATCGAATTCGAATCTCTGACCTGGTCTTGAGCTGACATAAGCGCGGCCATCTTTGAATTGCGTTCGTGTCTCGGGGGTTATCAACTCCCGGAAGTTGTAAGCATCGTTTCTGTGCGCGATGCCCGGTCGCAGCCGTCCCAGAACGGCTGGATCTCGGAGGGCCGGAGATAGTTTGGACGGCCGCCTTGCCGGGGAACTGGGCGGAGCCTGCGACGGGGGTGTGCTTACGCGGGCCTGCCGCCGGGCCGGAACGAGCGCTCGACCTGGTCGGCCAGCTCGTCGAGCTGCCACGGCTGCTCGCCGACGAGGCGGACGACGGGTGCCATGTTGTTGTAGAGCTCGACCTCGTACCCCGAGGAACGGATGATACGGCCGTTCAGCCAGCCTGAGCGCTCGCTGGCCAGATAGGCGACGACAGTGGCCACGTTGTCGGGCGAGCGCCGCGGATCGTCGTCAGCCGGGCGGTTGGTGCGCCGCCGGTCGGCCGGCACGGAGTCGGTCATCCGGGTCGCAGCCGCGGGAGAGACCGCGTTGGCGGTGACGCCGTACTTGCCCAGCGAGTTCGCGCAGGACCAGGTGAGGCCGACGATGCCCATCTTCGCGGCCGCGTAGTTCGGCTGGCCGGGCGCGCCGTGCAAGCCGGAGGCTGAGGTGAAGTTGATGATCCGGTTCTGCGCGGTCTCCTCGCGCAGTGACCGCCAGTGCGCGGCGGCGAATTTCGAGGTGTTGAACGTGCCCTTGAGGTGCACTCGGATGACGTCGTCCCACTCCTGCTCCGACATGTTGAAAATCATCCGGTCGCGGAGGATGCCGGCAACATTGACCAGCACGTCGAGTCGGCCGAACGAAGCGATGGCCGCCTTGATCAGCCCTTCGGCGGCCGCATGATCGGATATGTCGGCGCCGTTGGCGATCGCGGCGCCGCCGATGCTGGTGATCTGGTTGACGACGTCATGTGCTGGACCGGTGTCGATGCCCGATCCGTCTACTTCGCCGCCGAGGTCGTTCACGACGACGCTCGCGCCCTCACGGGCGAGCAGCAGGGCGGTGGACCTGCCGATTCCGCGCCCTGCCCCGGTGACGATCGCGACTCGCCCGTCCAGGCTGCCCATACAGCTCACCCGATCCTTCATGAGGTCCAGTTGGCCAGATATTCGAAACACCTTGTGCGACACCGGCGCCTATCCGGCCGGCATCAAGGTCACTGCCGCCGTGCCTGTCAGCCGTCACGAGTCCGCGGCACCATTGAAACTGCGACGTGCGTCCGGCTACTCTCCTGATCACAACCATGTAATTTGCGGCGAGCCCAGACTGCCCATCACCTAGGCGTGAAGCGGTAAAGCGCGCTTCCCTCGCCGGTGTCTGTGAACTCGACCGAGACAGGCATGCCAATCCTTACGTCCTCTGGCGCTACGCCAATAATGTTGGTCAGTACGCGGGGTCCCTCGTCGAGTTCGACGTAAGCGACGACGTATGGCACCGCATCGCGGTAACCCGGAACGGTACTGCGATGTACGACCGTAAACGTGTACACGCTACCCAAGCCTGACGCCTGCGCCCATGAAGTTCTCAGGCTGCCACAGATCGGGCAGAACGGGCGCGGGTACCAGATGAAGGCACTGCAGTCATCGCATCTGCGCAGCAGTAGTCGGCTTTCAGCAGTCGCTGTCCAGAACTCTCGATTGTCGGGTGACTGGTACGGAACGGGATTGGGCAGTTGATTTCTCATGCGTTCTCCTGCCCCAGGATCAGCGTTGAGCTCCCCATACGAGTTGCGATCGATCCACCGGTGCCATGTGCGAGCGCAAGATCACAGTTTGGTACCTGTACCTCCTTGTTGGCCTCGCCCCTCAGTTGCCGTACAGCCTCGATGATCTTGGTCATCCCACCCCGGTTGCTCGGGTGATTATTGCAAAGGCCGCCCCCGTCAGTATTGAAGGGCAGCCTTCCGTGGGGTGCTACCAGTGCACCGTCGAGAACAAACTCACCGCCCTTGCCCTTCTCGCAGAAACCTAGATCCTCAAGGGACTCGATAACCGTGATCGTAAACGAGTCGTAGATTGACGCGTACTTGATGTCCGCCGGGCCAATTCCGGCCTCCTCGAATGCCCGCGGTCCTGATATCACGGCGCCGGTGTAAGTCACGTCGATACGCCCGGCATCAGCGTGCTTGATCGTCTCGCCGTGACCAAGAACCTTGACGGAGGTGCGGTCAAGGCTGCGCGCCACCTCCGGACTTACGACAACCACGGCGCCGCCGCCGTCGGTCACCACACAGCAGTCGAGCCGGTGCAGGGGTGTGCTGACCATCGGCGACTCGAGGACCTCCTCAACTGTGACGGGCTGTCGGAGGAACGCGTTCGGGTTGTATTGAGCGTGCAGGGATGCCGCTACCTTGACCTCCGCGAGCTGCGCGCTCGTCGTGCCGTACTGATACATATGCCGGGTGGCGGCGAGAGCGTAAGCCGTCGCAGGGCCCGACAGTCCCCAGAGCCCCTCGAAAACTGAATCCGGCACTGGCTCGGTAGTCGGATCGGCCCTCAGCGCTGCGGTCCGCGGACGGCCAGCCATCGTGATAAGGGCCACCGTGCATTTGCCGCAGGCTATGGCCTCTGCGGCGTGCCCGACATGAACCACGTACGACGAGCCGCCGGTGTCGGTCGAGTCAATGTGAGTCAGCTTCAGACCGAGGTAATCGGTCATGGAAACGCCGCCGATCCCGTACTTGCTATCGGTGAAGTACCCGTCGACGTCGGCGAATGACAAGCCGGCATCGGCCAAGGCACCGGCGGCGCACTCGGCCTGGATCTGACTGCTCGACCTGTCCGGGATCTCGCGAAGGGGATGTTCGTAGACCCCGGCAATGAATGCCTTACCGCGAATGGACACCTAGGCTCCTCATAGGGTTGTACGCATCAGCCGTTGACTACGCCTTGAGTCGCCCTCGCGCACATCAGACGGGTGCACAGGGTGACCCGATCCGGCAGCTCGAGGTCCGAAGCTTGGCCAATCAGCCCGGTACGGGGTAAGCGCATACCTAGATGATCTTTCATGATCTCATTCGCCATTGGTGGTGCCAGCAGCCGGAGCCTGCGGGTGCCCGGTGCCGACCGCGATGGGTGCGCGGGCGCGGAGCGTACGGCGCCTCGCCTTCCGAGCGGCGAGCCTGACTCTGCGGCGAGTACTGGCCACCGGATCGAGTACGTCACGCAGGGAGTCGCCGAGAGCGTTGAAAGCGAGCACGATCAGCGCGATCGCCACGCCGGGCGGATACACGCCGAACGGATGGATCGCAATGAACTGCGACGCGCTTTGCAGCATCACGCCGAAGCTCGGGGCCGGGTACTGCACGCCCAGCCCGATAAAGGACAGGCTGGCTTCGGCGATCACGGCGAGACCTAGCATGAACGTTGCCTGGATGACCACGGGCTGGATCGAGTTCGGGAGGATGTGACGCATCACGATCCGCCACGGCGAGTTCCCGAATGACACCGCGGCCTCGGTGTAGGCGCGTTCCTTAGTGACCAGCACCTGGCTGCGCGTCAGCCGCGCGATGCTCGGCGTGAAGGTGATGCCCACGGCGATCATCGAGTGGACCAGGTTCGGGCCGAGCACGGCGGTGATCGCGATGGCCAGGATGATGCCCGGGAACGACAGGACGGTGTCCGCGACGCGCATGAGCACCGCGTCCACCCAGCCGCCTCGGAAGCCTGCGAGTAGGCCGATGGGCACCCCGACAACGAGCGCGAGGGCCACCGCGATACCGGCGGCTTCCATCGAGGCGCGGGCGCCGTAGACGAGGCGCGACCAGACGTCGCGCCCGAGATCGTCGGTGCCGAGCCAGTGTGCGGAGGAGGGGCCAAGGAAGGGGGCGAAGTTCTGGGCCGTGGGGGAGTAGCGTGCGATCAGCGGCGCGGCGATGGCCATCAGCAGGACGATCGCCACCACGCAGGTCGCCAGCCGCGAGCGCAGGTCGCCCCATAGCCAATGTCGGACCACGCCGCTGCGGCCACGCCTGGCAGGACGCGGAGTTCCGCGCGTGGTGCCGGGCAGTTCGCTTGAGAGCTGTTCCATGGTGGCCTTCAGCGAATCCGCGGGTCGACGAGCCGGTAGCAGACGTCGACCGCGAAGTTGACCACGATCACGATCGCCGCCATCAGGAGGACCACGCCTTCGATGACGGGATAGTCCTGGTTTTGCGCGGCGCCCACCATGAGCGTTCCGAGTCCCGGGATGCCGAAGACCGCCTCAACGACGACCACAGCACCGAGGAACCATCTGACCTGAAGGCCGATGATCGTAACCATCGGCACGGTGGCGCCCTTCAGCGCATGCAGCCAGACGATGCGCCGCTCGGACAGGCCCTTGGCCCGCAGCGTGCGGATGTGGTCGGATGCCAGGATCTCGATCAGCTGCGCTCGCAGCTGACGCGAAATTTCGGCGGCGCCGCTGGCGCCGAGTGCGATCGACGGCAGCACGAGATAGGTGAGAGCTTGTCCTGGGTTGCTGGTGATGCTGACGAAGCCGGTCGCCGGGAACCAGTGGGCCTTCAGGGCGAACAGCGACACCAGGACCAGGCCGAGCCAGAAGCTCGGCATTGCCGCTCCGGCGGAGGAGAGCGTGGCAACGGCTGCGTCGGTGGCGGTGTTCGCCCGGCGGGCGGACACGACCCCGGCCACTGTGCCGGCAATGACAGCCACCAGCAGGGCGCCGACGACCAGCTGCAGCGTGGCCGGCAGCGCATTCCCGATCTCGCTGGCGACGCTCTCGCGGGTGCTGAGCGAAGTGCCCAGGTTGCCGCTCACCGCATGAGTCAGCCAGTGCCAGTACTGCACAAGGAACGGCTGGTTGAGCCCGAGCTGATCGCGGATCGTCGCGATCTGCTGGGCTGTAGCGTTCTGCCCGGCGAGCGTGATGGCTGGGTCACCGGGAGCGAGATGGACGAGCCAGAAGATGCCGAGGGTTGCCAGGACAAGGGTCGGCACCAGCGACACGAGGCGCTCGAGCAGGAGCCGCCTCATGCTCGCCGCCCGGTCAGCTGGAGCTTGTCCGCGAAATGACAGGCAACCAGGGTGTCGCGATCGACACGCTGCAGCGGCGGCTCCTGCGTGCCGCAGAGTTCCTGCACGTAGCGGCACCGGGTTCTGAACCGGCACCCGGACGGGGGGCTGGCGGCGCTCGGCATCTCTCCTGCTATGACCGGAGGGCGGGAGACGCGGCGCGTCGAGGGCACGGGCTCGGGCTCGGCAGCCAGCAGGGCCTCGGTGTACGGGTGTCGCGGCCGCGCGAGGAGTGACCCGGCGGGGGCGATCTCGGCCAAGCGGCCGAGATAGAGCACGCCGATCCGATCGGCCAGGTGCGCCACCACGCCGAGATCGTGCGAGATGAACAGCACGGAGATATCCAGGTCGCGCTGCAGATCGGCAAGCAGGTTGATGATCCCGGCGCGTACCGAGACATCCAGCGACGAGACAGCCTCGTCGCACACGAGCAGTTCAGGTTCGAGGGCTAGCGCTCGGGCGATGTTGACACGTTGCTTCTGGCCGCCGGACATCGTGTGGGGCTTGCGGTCGAGATAGGAGTCATCCAGATCGACACGGTGCAGCAGATCAGTCACGCGATCGTCCAGGTCGGCACGGGACCCCCGGTTCCCGGCGCGCAGGGGCTCCTCGATGGCCTGGCGCACGGTCATGCGCGGATCGAGCGCATCATGCGGGTCCTGGAAGACCATCTGGACGCGCTGGCGTTGCCGGCGCAGCTCCCGGCCGCGGAGCCGATCCAGGCGCATGCCGCCGAGCACCACCTCGCCACTGGAGACCGGGGTGAGTTGCATGATCGCACGGGCAATGGTCGACTTTCCCGACCCGGACTCGCCGATCAGGCCGAAGATCTCCCGGCGCCCGATCTCGAACGAAACGCCGTCAACGGCCCGGAGCGGCGCCTTGGCGCCGGGCAGCTTGAAGTCGACCTTGAGCTCGGACGCTGACAGCAGCGGAACTGAGTTCGCCGCCGCTGCGCCGTTGTCGGCCACGGCGCTCACCGCTCGATCCCCGCGAAGGAGCCCGGCAGAGCCAGCTCGGCGTAGCGACAGCAGCGCACCGCCCGGCCGCCGGGCTGGAGGAGCGGCTGCGGAGCCCGGCATACCTCCCGCGCATGCTCGCATCGCGGCTCAAACCGGCATCCGGATGGCATACTCGTCAACGGCGGGACGCGACCGGGTATGGAGTAGAGCGGCTGGCCCCGCTTGTCGGCGCGCGGGATCGCCTGGATGAGGCCCGATGTGTATGGATGCTTCGGTTCCGACAGCGCCTCGTCGACGCCGCATTCCTCGACGATCTCCCCCGCATACATGGTGTGAACCCGGGTGCAGGTCTCGGCGACGACCCCCAGGTCGTGCGTGATCAGCACCACGGCTGTGCCGTGCTCGCGGCTGAGCTCCGCCAGCAACTCGAGGATCTGCGCCTGCACGGTGACGTCGAGCGCCGTCGTGGGCTCGTCGGCGATTAGCACGGCGGGCTCGGACACCAGCGCGATCGCGATCATGACCCGCTGTCGCATGCCTCCCGAGAGCTGGTGGGGATAGGCCCGGACGCGCCCCGCCGCGTCGGGAATCCCGACGTCGGTGAGGATCCGGACGGCCCGGTCGGCAGCCGCGCGACGGGATACTTGCTGATTCGCGCGAATGGTCTCGATGATCTGATCGCCGATCCGGAACAGCGGGTCCAGCGCGGTCATCGGCTCCTGAAAGATCATGCTGATCTGTCGGCCCCGCGCCCGGACGAGTTCGTCAGGTGACAGGCCAAGCAGGTCGCGACTGCCGACCACCGCCGATCCGCTCACCCGAGACAGGCCGGCCGGCAGCAGGCCCATGATCGCCAGCGCCGTGACTGACTTGCCGCTGCCGCTTTCGCCCACGATGCCGACGATCTCACCGGGGGCGACGGTGAAGGAGACATCGCGCACCGCCTGGACCTCGCCGCCGACGGTCTGGAAATAGGCGTCGAGGCTCCGGACGTCCAGTGCGGCGGTCATGCTCGCATGGCTTTCGCCCGCGTGCCCCCCGCAGCAAGCGGGGGGCACGCGGGCTCGTGCATGATCACCTGGGACACCAGCCTCGTCCGCCCGGAGCCTCAGTTGAGCCAGAGGAAGGAGACGTTGACCTTTCCGTAGAGATTCGGCACCAGGCCATGGACTGAGGTCGAGATGGCGGTCACGTTCGGCTCGTTGAGCAGTGGCAGCCAGACCACGTACTTCTGGTTCAGGGTGGTGATCGTCTTTAGTGCCGCAGCCCGTGCGGACTGAGACTGGTCTTGGGAGGCCGCGGCCAGGGCGGAAACCATGCCGGGAGGCGCGTAGGCGCCGGCGTTGTAGAAGGAAGTGGGTGCCAGCAGCTCAGTCGCCGTCTGGCTCGGGTCAGGCCGTCCGGTCCAGGCGGAGCAGGCAATGGCGGTGGTCTTGTTCACGAAGAAGTCCTGCGCGGACGTCGCCACCTGCGGCAGGGTGAAGCTCAAATTGATGCCGGAGCCCTTCAGCTGCTGCTGGATGATCTGCCACAGGCGAGCCTGGCTCGGGTCCTCGTAGCCCATGCCGGTGAGTTTCACGCCATGGGGGTAGCCGGCTTGCTTGAGCAGTGCCTTGGCCTTCGCCGGGTTGTAGGCGAAGGTGTTGGCGGCCGCCGGATCGTATGCCCAGTAGTTCGACGGATAGAACTGGCTCGTCGGGGTGGCCTGCCCGAAGGCGTACACCGAGTTGAGCGCGGCGCGGTTGATCGCGTACGCGACCGCCTGGCGGACGAGGACATTGTTCAGCGGAGGCTTGGTTGCGTTGATATAGCAGCCGTCAATGAAGAGGGACGGGGCGCTGACCACCTTCAGCCCCTGCACCGCCTTCAGCGTCGAGACGTCGGACAGCGCCACGTTCAGCTCTAGCTGGGCCTGATGATCTTCGATGGCACTGTTGGCCGTCTGCTGATCGGTGAAGAAGTTGAAGGTGATCTGGTTCAAGTAGGGCTTGCCCGGCTGCCAGTAGTGCGGGTTCTTCTTCAGTACCAGCGTGACGTTGGGCACGTACTTAGAGACCACATATGGGCCGGCGCCGACCGGGTGGTTGGCAAAGTTCGCACCCCACTTCTTGACGGCCGTAGGCGAGGCCATCATTCCCGTACGGTCGGCAAGGGTCAGCACCATCGCGGCGTCCGGCTGCTTGAGGTGAAGCGTCACCTCGTATGGGTTGTTGATCTGGACCGAGCTGAGCGACGCCATGTCGGCAGCCTCGACCGAGGTCTTCAAGGTGGCGGCTCGCAGGAGATTGAACTTCACCGCGGCAGCATTGAACGGCGTGCCGTCCTGGAAGGTGACGCCGTGGCGCAGCGTCAGCACCAGCGTGGTGGGGTTGGTGTAATGCCAGGCTGTCGCGAGTCCCGGCTCGGGCTCGAGCGAGCTCGGGTTGAAGTTGATCAGACGGTCGTAGATCGGATACAGCGCCATCTGATCGGCGCCGCCGGTCCCGAGGATCGGATCCAGCGACGTCGGCGGCTGCGGATCGGCCACCGTCAGGTCACCGCCGGCTTTGGGGGTCCCGGCTGACCCGGTCGCCTGCCGCGATGAGGTGGATGACGGCGAGCCGCTTGCGCAGCCCACCACCAGAACTCCTGTCGCCAGCACCGCGGCTGCCCATCGTGCGCGCACGGTTCCTCCTGAAGCTCGTCTCCCGATCGGGCCAGTCGTCCGATCCCCGGCGGCTAATCGTCGATAGCCTGAGCGTATACTCGCGCATCACTAACACGAATGCAAGTGGCAGATGGGGCGACGCGGAGCACGTCTTGACAGAACGGGAGTAGGTGATGAAGAATCGGTGGCTAACGGTTATTAGCCCACTTCTCGAAGGCAGAGCGACGGTCCTCCCAAAGCTGGTGGATGGTTCGCTCTTCTGAACAGTGGCTCTGACCAGCACGTCCAAACTCAGAACTTCGGATCGAGGAAAGCGAGGCAAACTCTGGCCTGTCGGCGATGGCGACGCAAGATCCGCCTTTCTTGATTGAGTGCGACGCTTTGTAGCCGACTGAGCGGATGCCGATGCCGGCTTTCAGCTATGGGTACCTATTAGGCCCGCGAGTGGACGGCATGCAGTTGGACATACGAGGATTGACACGACAAATGCCGCAATTTATCCTATAGGCCATGTCAAGCAATCAGCCTCCGGAAGAGCCAGCCCGGAACTCTGACGCCACCCGAGCTGCGGAACCTGAACTGGAGTGGCACGCCGAGTTGGACGAACTCGCGCGCCGTCGCCGATTCGCGGCGGAGCTCGGTGGCGCCGAGGCGGTAGCCAAACATCACGCGAGAGGGCGGAGGACCGCCCGTGAGCGCATCGAGGCCTTCCTGGACAAGGGGTCGTTCCGTGAAGTAGGCACGCTCGCCGGTTCTGGCCAGTACGACGACGCCGGCAACCTGGTCAGCGTCCGACCGAGCAACCTGATTGTCGGCACCGGTGACGTGGATCAGCGCCGGGTCGTCATCAGCGCGGACGACTTTACGGTCCGCGGCGGCTCATCGGACGCCTCGATCCCGGAGAAGCGGCTCTACCGTGAGAAATTGGCGTTCGACCTCGGCATTCCGGTCGTCCGCCTGCTCGATGCCGGCGGGGGAAGCATCCGGAGCATGGAGAAGGCCGGCTACGCCCCGGCTCCTGGCTCCAACGACTGGTCATACGCGGTCGCCAACCTCGCGCACGTCCCAGTTGTCAGCGCGTGCCTCGGCTCCGTCGCGGGCTCCGCGGCCGCCTACGCGGTAATGTCGCATTTTTGCGTCATGGTGGCCGGGGCGTCGCAGATTATGGTGGGCGGCCCGGCGATCGTAAAGGGCGCCTTCGGAGAAGATTTCACGCCCGAGGAACTTGGCGGCTCTGGGGTGCACTCGGCCAACGGCGTCGCCGACTGCGTGACGAGAGACGAGAATGATGCCTTCGCAGCGGCGCGGACATTCTTGTCGTACCTGCCGACCAACACGACCCAGCTGCCGCCCCGCGGCACACCGTGCGCGCGGACCTCGGCCGAAGAGTCGCCCGACAGCCTCACGGCCCTGGCCAACACCATCCCGCGGGACCGCCGCCGCGTCTACGACGTGCGGGCACTGGTCAGCTCGCTGGTCGATCCCGGCTCCGTGTTCGAACTCGGGGCGCGCTATGCCAGAAGCCAGATGACCTGCCTGGCCAGGATCAACGGTCGGCCCGTCGGAGTGCTGGCCTCCAACGTGATGTTCCATGCCGGGGCCATGACTGCCCAGTCGTCTGAAAAGCTGATCCGCTTCATCGACATGTGCGACACGTTCCATATCCCGGTCGTCAACATTGTCGATCAGCCAGGGATCGCCATCGGATCGGATGCGGAACGGCGTGGGACCATCAGGTACGCCGCCCGGGCGCTCGCGACCGTGTACCAGGCCCGCACGCCGATGATAGTCATCATCGTGCGGCGCCTGTTCGGCGTGGCCGGGGCGGCGTTGATTCCCGGTACGGGTGCCCGGCGGCGCTATGCCTGGCCGTCCGCCCGCTGGGGGTCTATCCCGCCGGAGGGGGGTATCGAGGTCGCTTACCGGCGTGAGATTGCCGCCGCGGCCGACCCAGAGCAGGAGAAAGTGCGGATCGGGCAGCAGCTCGACCGGCTGACGTCCCCTTTCCGGACGGCCGAGCACTTCGGGATCGAAGAAATCATCGACCCTAGGGAGACTCCGGCTCTCCTGCGTGAGTGGTCCAGCGATGCCTATGCCGTCCTGGCCAGGGACACGGGCCCTCGCGCATACCAGCTTCGTCCGTAAGGGCACCGGGAAAGGTGACGGCACAGGTGAGTAACAATCCAGGTGTTCCGCTAGAGGGGCTGCGCGTTCTCGAAGTAGGTCACTATATCGCCGGACCGCACTGCACGCAGATCTTGTCCGACTGGGGTGCCCGGGTCGTGAAACTAGAACGGCCCACCGGGGATCCCGGGCGCGCGTCCGGCACCCAGATCAACGGGAATGGCCTGTATTTCGCCGTCCAGAACCGCGGCAAGGAGAGCCTGGCCATGGACCTCAAGTCGGCAGGTGGCCGGGATGCCATACGTCGGCTGATTCGCTGGGCCGACGTCGTGGTAAGCAATTATTCTCCTGCAGCGCTGGAGAAACTGGATTTGGCCTATCCTACTCTCCGAGAGCTCAACCCGGCCGTGATCTTGATTCAGGCGAGCGGGTTCGGCAGCGCAGGTGAATTCCGCGACTGGGTCGCGTTCGATAGCGTCATCCAGGCGATGAGCGGCCTCGTCGACATGACAGGCCAGCCCGACGGCCCGCCGACTATTCCCGGGTACTTTATAGCCGATCACCTCGCCGGTATTTACAGTGCACTGGCGGCCATGGGTGCGATCATCGAGCGGTACCGCACCGGCGAGGGGCAGTGCATAGACGTCTCCATGCTCGACTGCCTCGTCAGTATCGGTGCGTACCCGCAGGCGATTTCACACGTACCCGGCGGTCACCTGACCAGGAGGGGAAATCTCCCTGGCCACAGTGCCCCCATCGCTGTCTACCCGGCCCTGGATGGCTACGTCTCGGTCTGTGCGATGACCGACAAGATGTGGCGGAAGGTGACAGAAGTCATGGGCCTGGCAGACTTGGCCGCGGATCGCTCGCTGGATACGCGAGTGGGCCGGCGGGCCGCTCGGGAACGGATCGACGGCGCGATCATACAGTGGACCTCGTCTCGGACACGGCAGGAAATCGCTTCCCTGCTGCAAGCCAGCGGGGTCGCCGCAGGCCCCGTCAACGCGGTCGGCGAACTTGAGGCGGATCCGCGGGTAGCCGCCAGAATGTCAACGACCCAGCTGGAATGCCAGGACGGAACGATCATTGCCGGAGCGGGGCCCGCGGTGATGACGGAGGGAATGAAGGCTGGCCTAGAGGCTGCGTCACATCGGGCGCGCATTCCGGGTCTTGGCGAGCACTCGGCGGAAATCCTCAGCGAACTTGGCTACGACTCCGAGCAGATTAGCAGCATTCTGGCCGGTAACTGAGGCTAGCCGTGATGCGCAATTGTGATTCCAGGTCGCTGTCGGCCAACACGGCGGAGCCGCGCCATTGATCGAGTCGTTGCTTGCTGCGAATCGTGGCAAGGTAGCTCGGCCTATTATCCGTGCCCTCGCCGCATGAGCCTCCGCGCCTGGACGTGGGGTAAGGTGGCTACGGCGAACGGGCTGAGCGAGTTCGGGCGGCTCGCCCGCCGCGCGTCGGCGGGCACGGACCCGAGGACTCCTGACATGGGGAGACGATCTATGCAGTGCCGGAATCTACTCTCCGCGAAGGCAGCTGACGCTCGAGCACGCATGTGGGCCTTAATGCATGAGGAGGTCTTTCCCGCTGGGTCCCATTGGGTGAAAGTGGATAAGGGTCAGACGGATCCTCACGCGCGGTCGGGTCCGCGCCTGTCGATGATCGTCGTTCCACGAGACGTCCCAGACGCCAGGATCGAACGGCACCTGCCCATATTCGACTACCAAGACACGCACGGTCCTCCGACTCGTCTTCTAGAGCACCTGGGGAATCGGCACCGTCATCCTCGACGGCAACGACCGCTGCCGTCGAGAAGTAAGTTGTACGAGCGTGGGAAAGCCGACTCGGATAGTGTTGTAGCGTGACGCATACCCTGACCGGTGTAAGACCTCCGGACGACCGTCCTGCCGTCGACGCAGCTCTGATTACCGCAGCGGCGCTCAGGCTATTCGCCGAATGGGGTTATCGCTCGACAACGATGTCTGATATAGGAAAAGCAATTGGTGTCCGCGGACCGAGTCTGTATAAGCACGTCCGCTCAAAGCAGAGTCTGCTGCTTGACATTATGTTGGACACGATGCACGCGCTTATCCGAGATCAAACTGCGGCGAAAGGCTCCGCCGCTGATCCTGACAAGCAATTGCGTCTCATGGTGGAAGCCCACGTTCGCTACCATGCGACTCATCGGGAGCAAGCCTTTGTGGGAAACCGGGAACTCGGAAATCTGGATCCTGAAAACCGAGCTGTTATCCTGGAACTGCGTTCTACCTATGAGAGGCTTTTGCGCAAAGTAATTACGGACGGAGTTCAGGCGGGCATCTTTGTTGCACCCTCAGTTAGGCTTACGTCCTATGCAATTCTTGACATGGGGATGGGAGTCGCAACCTGGTTTCGAGCAACAGGGGAACATTCGGCGGACCAGGTCGCGAAGATCTATGCGAACTACGCATGGCAGATGCTTCGGCGCGAATCGGAGATCGGATAGGAAGTCATGGCGGGGCTGGTCGTCAAGCCTCGGCAGAAGAACACTTCGCCGCCGGGCTGGCAGATCCGGCCCGCGATACCTGGCCGTTTGAGCGAACCCAGCTGCAGCTGGACCTGGCGAGTGGCTGCGACGTCGGCGGCGGATCAACGACGCCAAGCCCGTCCTGCGACCAGCGCATGACTTCTTCACTTGTCTCGGTGCCGTGCCGCAGACGCGGCGCAGACTCCGAGCTGGAACTGGCGCCGCACAGCATTCGCGTGAACACCATCCACCCGACCACTGTCGCCGCCGTGATGATCCACAATACTGCGACGTACCGGCTCTTCCAGCCCGACCTCGACAGTCCGACCCGCGAGGACGTCGATGTCGCTGCTCGTAGCCTGAATAGGCTCCCGGTTGTCGAGTTGCTGCCTGCGAACATCACCAGCGCCGTGCTGTACCTGGTCTCCGGCGCTGGCCGCGACATGACCGGCATCACCACTTCATCGATGCCGGGCCGAGTTCTGACCGATCTGGTGCAGGCGGGTTGCCGCGGTCAAGCTCAGGAGGCCAGGCGCCCGCGGGCCCCGCCGTAGCGCATGCCGTTCACGCCGACAGCCGTGCAGGCTATCCCGGCTACGAGCTGCCTCTGGCGCTGCTTAACTCGGCCCGCTCTGTTCGCGTGCCAGCGATCGCAGCTCGTTCTTGCGGATCTTGCCAGTGGCAGTCTTGGGCAGCTCGGTGAACGTGAAGGCCTTCGGCACCTTGAATCCGGCCAGCCGCTCGAGCACGTAGGCGCGCAAATCGCCGGCGGTGACCTGGCTCGATGCGCACACGGTGACATAGGCAACCGGCACTTCACCCCACAGCGGATCGGGGATCCCGACCACCGCGGACTCGACGACAACTGGATGACTGTCGATGACTCGCTCGACCTGCACCGACGAGATGTTCTCTCCGCCGGAAATGATGATGTCCTTGGCTCGGTCGCGGATCTCGACATAGCCGTCGGGATACATGACTCCTAGATCGCCGGTGAGAAAGAAGCCGTCGCGTGTTACGGCATCAGTGCCAGCCTCGTCGCGGAAGTAGCCGAGCATCACGGCGTTTCCGCGCGCGGCTATCTCACCGACCGTGGTTCCGTCCGCCGGGACGTCGCGCCCCGAATCGTCGAGGACGCGCAGCGGCCGGGCCGCGATGTTCCCGATGCCCTGACGCGCTCGGAGCGCGGCGGCCTCGGCAGCGCTGAGGCTGTCCCACTCCGGCTGCCACACATTGATCGCGACCGGGCCGAACGTCTCGGTGAGGCCATACAGGTGCGTCACGTCCATGCCGAGGTCCGCCAGCCGCCCGAGCAGCGCCGGGGTCGGCGGGGCACCACCCGTATCGACGTGCACACGCGGGGAAACCCGACTTCGGCCAAACTAGTGCGCAGGTCAGCTGCTGGCGTTGATCGCTTCGATGGCGTGGCGCAGGTCGCCGGGTAGCGGGTCGGCTGCGGTGATGATGTGGTTGCCGGCCTGGATCTCGATGGTGCGGTAGCGGCGGGCGGTCTTGACGAACTTGCGGACGGACCAGCCGGTGACGTGCTCGATCCACCGGCTGACGGCCAGCGCGGCGAACACGATCGTCAGGTGGGCCTCGATCGAGTCGCGGGTCCGGTGGTAGACCGGCCGGGCCTGCAGATCGCTCTTGGCCATCCGGAATGACTTTTCGATCTGGAACAGCTGGTGGTAGGCGCCGATCACGAACTCCGCGGTCACCGGCGTGCCGTCGGGGCAGGCCCGCAGGTTGGTGACGTAGCCCTTCAGCCCCGCCAGAGCCCGCGCTTTGTCCTCCAGCTCGCGGTTGACAGTGCGGGTGCCGCCGGTCAGCCGGATGAACCGGTTGCGCTTCACCGGGGCCTGGCCGGCGATCGCCTGCTCGGCTTTGCGGACTTGCTCGTCGATGCCGCGCAGCGTCCGGCGGGCCCGGTCGGCCTTGTACTGGTAGTAGATGACCTGGTCGCGGCGGCCGCCGCCAGGCCCGGCAGGCCACGGCTGGGTGAAGATATGCCCGTCGGGGACCGGCTCGCCGGGGTGCTGCCGCCGCCACCGCCTGACCACGTACGGCTCGGACGGGATGCGCGCGCCGAGGATGAACGACAGGCCCGCGGCTTCGATCGCCTTCTGGTTGCTCTCGGACACCATGCCCGCGTCCGCAACCACGGTCACGTCGGGCAGATCGTGCGCGGCCATGAACGCCTGAATGACCGGCAGCATCGTTTTTGTCTCCGCCCGGTTGCCCTCGAAAGCGCTGACCATGAGCGGGAACCCGGACTGGTCGGTCAGCAGGCCGATGGTGATCTGCGGCTCCAGCCGCCGCTCCTTGGAGAATCCGCTTTCACGGAACCCGTCTCCCTCGTCGGTCTCGAAGTACAACGTGGAGCAGTCATACAGAACCAGGCTGGCCGGGCCCAGCCCGGCGTGCGCGGCGCACGCCGCGGAGATCTGCTGCCGCCACGATTCCCGCGCGAACACCCGCAGCCGTCGCGTCACGGTCCGGTACGGAACGGGGGTCACCCCGGCCTCTTCCAGCACCCGCGCGCTGTCCTGTCGAGCTTGCTGACCGGCTCGATGATCCGCGCGAGCACCAGCTGGCGGAACACCTCATCGCCGCCGGTCGCCGCAGCCAGGCCGAGCACGTCATAGCCGCGGGACAGCGCGTCGAGCAGGCAGCCCATCTGCGAGGAGATGATCGGCAGCGGCCCGCCCGGCGCCCCCGCGTCCAGGCCCAGGTCCAGCACGCCCTGACCAGCCGCCAGCTTCTGCCGCGCCGCCGCCTTCAGCAACTCGACGTCGGCCGCAGTATGCACTGAGCCCAGATGCTCAATATTCCGCGACCCGCGATGAGAGGAGTGCACGATCTGCACCGCCGTCGCACCCGAAGACGTCTTCACCGTCCGCAGATAAGGCGACACGCCGCCACGATACGGCCTCGCCTAGTGCGCACTTTCAGCAATCACCGACAACGAACCCGCACGTCAGCATCCTGCCACCAAGATCAGATCCCGAAAAGTGGCCGAAGTCAGGTCTCGGTGAGGCCATACAGGTGCGTCACGTCCATGCCGAGGTCCGCCAGCCGCCCGAGCAGCGCCGGGGTCGGCGGGCCACCACCCGTATCGACGTGCACACGCGGGGAAAGCCGGCCTGCTCCCTCGTCTTCGGCGATCATGGTGAGCACAGTGGGAGCAGCGCTGAAGTGCGAGATGCCCTCATCTCGCAGCAGGCGCCAGATCTGCGCCGTATCCACCTTGCGCAGGCACACGTGAGTGCCGCCGACTGCGGTCACAGCCCAGGTGAAGCACCATCCGCTGCGAGTCGGCCGCGGCCGCGGCCGTCACGTTTACCGGACCGCCGACCTCGACCAGTTCCGGGCGGCGCACGAAGCAGCCAAGCACGAACCGAGGCCCGAACCGATCGCCACTACGCTCGACCCAGACCTCAGGGTCACCCTCGGGTACTTCGCCGGCGTCGCGGGCGTCGCCCGCAAGACCGTCACCCAGGCCCGCGGCTATCCAGGCTTCCCCGCGGCCGACGGCGACGGCAGATTCCGGCTCGGCGACCTCATCGATTTCTGGCCCACCCGGCCAGGCAAGCGCGGACCTGGCCGTCAACGCCGTGGACAGGACGCCTGACAGGCGTACAGCGCCTCTCATGGTCCGAACGACGGCCTTAAGGAAAACTGCGCGGCCGCCGGGCCTCCTGGATTTCGCGGGCTCGTGGCTGGCCTTCGGCGATCCACCGCGGGATGGCGCTGATGTCAGCGCCGGCGTCGATGCACAGCTGGGCCCCTGGCCGCCCGTGCAGTCTTCGGAGGGCTGGACGAGATCGCCAGCTTGCTGCGCGCGCGGTGGCAGGCGACCGAAGTCCAGAAACTGATCCTGATCCCGATTCCGCCGACGACCGAGCAACTCGACTCGCGGTCCTCGCCCGGCTCCTGGCGTGAGCGGATCACGGGTCTGATTGGGCGCGGTGCATCTCAGGACCTGTGGACGTCAGGAAGACGCCGCTATCCTGCTCCGGGATCCCGTACCTGCAGTCGGCCCCGGTCGATGACGACGGTGCCGTCCTGTCTCGTGGTCTGGAACAGCGCGGTGTCCGTGCCGTCGAGCCAGACCCGCACGGTCAGCGAGTCGCCCGGCAGCACGGGACCGGTGAACCGTCCCGACATGGAGCGGAATCTGGACGGGTCGGAGGCGCACAGCAGATGCAGCAAGGCGCGGCCGGTGACGCCATAGGTACATAGGCCGTGCAGGATCGGCTGGTCGAAGCCGCCCCTGGCGGCGAAACGCGGGTCGACGTGTAGCGGGTTCCGGTCTCCGGACAGCCGGTAGATCAGTGCCTGCTCCGCCCTGGTTCCCCTCTCGGCCTGCAGGTCGGCCGGCCGGCTCGGCTGCTCCCACCCTGGGCCTGAGCCGCGCGCACCACCGAAGCCGCCTTCCCCCCGGATAAAGACGCCGCTCCTGGTGGTCACCAGCGGTCTGCCTGTGTCGGCGTCCACCGCGACATTCTCCGTGACGACGAGCGCGCCGGAGCCCTTGTCGTAGATACCGGTGACGGTCGAGGTGGTGCGGACAGATCCGTGCACTGGCAGCGGCTGGTGCAGTTCGAATGCCTGCTCAGCGTGCACGAGCATGGCCCTCTCGAAGTTACCGAGGCTGCGTCCGGGCCGTGTCTGCGCGACAAGCACCGCGAAGGTCGGCAATACCTTCTGCTCGATACCTTCACAGTTCTCGGTCGTGAACTCCAGCTCGCGCAGCGGGTCGCCGAGACCAGCTCCGACGCCCACGGCGTAGAGCAGGGCGTCCTTGCTGTCCCAGGAGCGGAGTTGCGGCTCGCCCGGCAATCCGACCAGGCTGTGATCGAGGCTCAAGGTAAAACTCCTTACGGCAAAGGGGCTAACCTGAGTCCGGCCGCCGCCCAGGCAGGCCCTGCGCCTGATCGCTCAGCCGGCTGCATCCTCGCGTTCGAGCATTGCCCGGATCTCCTCGGACCGGTCTCCATAACGCGGACCCGCTGCCATCATGCCGCCATCGACGATCAGGTTGTGGCCGACTACGAAGCTCGCGTCGTCGCTCGCGAGGAAACAAAGCCGCGCCAGCGACATGCTCCGGGCGACCATGCTCGGGCCAGGGCTGGCTGCGCTCCATGATCCTCTTCAGCTGGTCGGCTGGCCCGCGGAGCCTGATAACCATGTTCGTGAGGATCGGTCCGGGTGAAATCGCGTTAACCCGGATACGGTACGGTGCCAGCCGCACGGCGGCGCTTAAGGTGAGGTTTACGATCGCCGCCTTCGCTGCCGAGTACGCGTCCGTCCCTGATCGCGCCGACAGGGCCGCGATCGACGCCGTATTGATGATCGAGCCGCCCTTCGGGTTGTCCTTCATCAAGCGGGCGGCGTGCCGAATTCCGTACACCACGCCAAAGAAGTTGACCTCGAAAATGTCCTGCCAGCTCGTCAGGTCAGTGTCGTCAAGCGCGGCGCCGCGCGGAGCTATAGCAGCGTTGTTAAAGACGCAGTCGAGCGGCCCGAATATGCCGGAGGCATCCATGGCCGCCGCCACCGCCGCCTCGTTGCGGACGTCGCACTGGACGAACCTGAAGCGGCCGGCGAGGCGCTCGGATGCTGCCCACGCAGCGAGCTCCTCGCCCGCCGCCACGTCCACGTCAGCCGCTATGACGGATGCACTCTCGGCGAGAAACCGCCTCGTCGTCGCTGCGCCGATGCCGTTCGTCCCGCCCGTAACGACGGCGACCTTGCCGGCAAGACGTCCCGCGCTACTCATCCCGAATCTCTCTGCCACTGTCTGTACCCAGCAGTATCCAACTGCATTCAGAACTCGTCAAGAGGCAGTCAGCCAGGAGCATCAGGGAAACCGGAGACGGTGGCGTACCGCCGCGAAACTCGTGGAGGGCATCCGCGTGAGTCAACCGCCCTCCATTGACCGGCGAATGAGTGTCACCTACTCTCTTGGGCACCTGCAGGATGCTGAGCAGATAGGAGTCCGGGTTGACTGAGCAACCGCTGGCTAATCGCGTGGCACTGGTGACGGGAGCTGGGTCGGGAATCGGCAGGGCCACCGCGCGACTCCTAGCGAGTCGCGGCGCGGCGGTGTGCTGCGCGGACATCAATGACGCCGGAGCGGCTGCCGTAGTGGCAGAGATTGAATCTGGCGGCGGAGTCGCATTTCCATGTCACGTCGATGTGGCGGAGCCCGAGCAGAACGAGGCAATGGTCGCTACCGTCCTGCAATACGCGGATAAGCTGGATATTGTCCATCTCAATGCCGGGATCCCGACTCAGAATGCCGCGGCGATCAGTGCGATGTCGATCGAAGAGTGGGATCGGGTCATGGCGATCAACTTGCGGGGGGTGTTCCTCGGCCTGCGCTTCTGCTCGCCCGCGATGGCGAGATCTGGTGGCGGTGCGATTGTGCTGATGTCCTCCCTGTCCGGCCTCCTGGCGACCCCCGGCACCTGTGCATACATGGCAGCGAAACATGCAGTAATCGGGCTCGCAAGGGCGGCCGCAGTGGATCTGGCGCCAGTCAGTATCCGAGTGAACGCGATCTGCCCTGGAATGATCGACACCGATCTGTTCACCGCGCGCTTCGGCTCCGGACCGGATCGCCGGCACCTTATGAACCAGCGATTCGGGCCCGTCATTCCTGGCGGCAGAGTGGGAGCTCCAGACGACGTCGCCAGGCTTATAGGATTCCTGGTCAGTGACGATGCGTCCTACATCACGGGCGGTTCGTACATGATCGATGGCGGCGTTTCTATCGTTTCCGCGCTTTCCTCGTCAGGGGCTACCTGACGTTACTATCCGGTACCGGTCATTTACCGCAGGGCAGGCCGTGCTAAGCGACAAGAAACTCATTATCACCGGAGCGACCGGCAATATTGCCGGTTCCGTCATCGAGCGGCTGAGCGGTGTCGACGGCATGTGAAAAATGACCCCGGTGTGGCATCCGAATTTTGACCCTCTGCCCGATCATCCTGGCTCGAGCCGAGCCAGGGAGGAAGGGTGCTACCTGTGGAGGACTGGGCTGAGATCCGCCGTCTGCACCGGGCGGAGGGCATGCCGATCAGGGTGATCGCCCGGGTGATGGGCGTGTCGAGGAATACGGTGCGTGCGGCGGTTGCCAGTGCCGCGCCGCCTCGGTATCAGCGGCCGCGGGCGGGGTCGATCGTGGATGCGTTCGAGCCGGCGATCCGGGAGCTGCTGCGGGCCTATCCCGCGATGCCGGCCACGGTGATCGCCGAGCGGATCGGCTGGGACCGGTCGATCCGGGTGCTGAGCGGCCGGGTCGCGGAGCTGCGCCCGGCGTATCTGCCGCCGGATCCGGCATCGCGGACGGCGTATGCGGCCGGCGAGATCGCGCAGTGTGATTTCTGGTTCCCCGACATCGAGCTGCCGGTCGGGGCCGGCCAGGTCCGGACCGCGAAGCGGCTGCCGGTGCTGACGATGATCACCGGGTACTCGCGGTGGCTGTCGGGGGTGCTGATCCCGTCCCGGCAGGCGCAGGACCTGTTCGCGGGCTGGTGGCAGCTGATCGGGGCGCTGGGCTCGGTACCCCGGGTGCTGGTGTGGGACGGGGAAGGCGCGATCGGCCGGTGGCGGGCCGGGCGAGACGAGCTCACCGCGGACTGCCAGGCGTTCCGGGGCACGCTGGGCGCGAAGGTGGTGATCTGCCGGCCGGGCGATCCGGAGGCCAAGGGCCTGATCGAGCGGGCGCATGACTACCTGGAGCGCTCGTTCCTGCCCGGCCGCCAGTTCACCGGCCCGGCGGACTTCAACGATCAGCTGCGCGGTTTCCTGCTGGCCGCGCACGCCCGGCCGCGGCGGGCGCTGGGCTGCGCTCCGGTGGACAGGATCATTGCCGACAAGACCGCGATGCTCGAGCTGCCGCCGCTGCCGCCGGTGACCGGGTGGCGGTCGCACGCGCGGCTGGCCCGCGATCATTACATCCGGCTGGACTCCAACGACTACTCGGTGCACCCCGCGGCCATCGGCCGGCGGATCGAGATCAGCGCGGACCTGCACCGGGTGAGAGTCACCAGCGAGGGCCGCGTCGTCGCCGATCACCCGCGGGCCTGGTGCTGGCACCAGACCTTCACCGACCCCGCGCACCTGGCCGCGGCGAAGGCGCTGCGCCGGGAACGGGTCACCGTGCTGCGCCACCCGCGCGAAGCCGGCGTGCAGGTCCGGTCCCTGGCCGACTACGACACCGCGCTCGGCCTGGACAGCGACGGGACGGTCGCGTGATGGCCGCCACCACAGTGCGGGATGCCGCCGCCGAGATCGCGTTCCTGACCCGGGCGCTCAAGGCACCCACGCTGCGCGAGTCCGTCGCCCGGCTGGCTGAGCGGGCCCGCGCCGAGTCCTGGACGCACGAGGAATACCTCATCGCCTGCCTGCAGCGTGAGGTGTCCGCCCGCGACGCCCACGGCGGCGAGGGCCGGATCCGGGCCGCGAGGTTCCCGGCCCGCAAGAGCCTGGAAGAGTTCGACTTCGACCACGCCCGCGGCCTGCGCCGCGAGGTTATCGCGCACCTGGGCACCCTGGACTTCGTGGCCGGCAAGGAAAACGTGATCTTCCTCGGGCCGCCCGGCACCGGCAAGACCCACCTGGCCACCGGCCTGGCCATCCGCGCCTGCCAGGCCGGCTACCGCGTGCTGTTCGCCACCGCCGCCGAATGGGTCGCCCGGCTCGCCGAGGCCCACCACGCCGGGAAACTGCAAGCCGAGCTGGCCCGGCTGGGCCGCTACCCCGTCCTGGTCATCGACGAGGTCGGCTACATCCCGTTCGAGGCCGAGGCCGCCAACCTGTTCTTCCAGCTCGTCTCCGCCCGCTACGAACGCGCGAGCCTGATCGTCACCAGCAACAAGCCATTCGGCCGGTGGGGAGAGGTCTTCGGCGACGACGTCGTCGCCGCCATGATCGACCGCCTCGTCCACCACGCCGAAGTCATCGCCCTCAAAGGCGACTCCTACCGGCTCAAGAACCGAGACCTCGGCCGCGTCCCCGCAGCCGGAACAACCGAAGAATAAAGATCAACACACATGCAGGGGGTCAGTTTTCAGATGCCGCCAGAGGGTCAGTTTTCGATTGCCGTTGACACCCGTCGGCCGCCGCGGCGGCCCAACCACCTTGCTGGCGCCCGTTATTCAGTAAGGTTGTTCTGCCGTGCCAGTCGCACCGCGGGGTGCCGCAAGCCAGTGACTAGCCAAGTGACAACCGGATCAGCCTGCACCAGACTGGGCCGGACCCAGCCAGACAGTTCCGGCCTGCCTGACCTGCCGGTATCAGACCCAGCACGACGGTGACGGACGGAACCGCCGAGCATGGCATGCAAGAGGTCCGGAGTTCGAGTCTCCGTAGCTCCACGTTTCTGCAGGTCAAAGGCCTTTTGTGCTGATTGTGACCGCTTGCTATTCGTGCAAGAGGTCATCTTATCTGGCGAGTTGGCATGATCTGGTGTTCTCGCAGGTCAGCGTATTGTTGAGGTGCCGGTCGAGGATCGCGGCCGGGGCATGGCCCGGCCGGGAGCCAAGTGGGGAGCCAGCGGGCTGATTCACGTCCTGCCGAAGGCAGCAGATGGACGTCTTGGGCTGCCCGCGCAAAGACGTCGCTGTCACGCTGAGTTGGTACCGTCGCGAGCATCGGAGGCGACGACCAGCGCCAGATCGATGCTCCTATGTCCTGTCAAGGGGTTTGCCGGGTTCGGTGAGGAGGCTGGTGATCTGTTCGGCGAGGTGCTCGGCGCTGGTGCGGGACAGGCCGATGGTGGTGATGACGCTTTGGTGGCCTCGGCGGAGCCGGATGAGCCAGGTTCGCCCGGGAGGCTGTCCCCGGGAGGCGGAGGAGCCGGTATCGATCTCGACGGTGACAGCTGGCATGGCTGGTTGCTTTCCGGGGTTCTGGGGGGATGGTTCCGGCCGGGGTTGCTGGGTTGCGGACAAGACAGGGACGGGCCACTCCGGGTGAGAGGGACAGGATGGGCTGCGCGGCGAGGTCCCGCGTCCTGGCGGATGCGGGCCTTTTCCGCGCAGCCTTCCTCCGAACCCAGCGGGCACCTTTCAGTGCACTGGGCTCTCCCGTGACTTATGCCGCTTTCGCGACGGGGTTCGCGTGGACGTAGTTATGGCACGGCGCGCAGACGATGAGCGTCTTGCGCCGCATTCTTGCCGTGAGGGCTGCCCACGCTGGCTGGCCCGGCCCGGCCTGGCCGAGATCCGCGAGCCTGGCGATGTGGTGGACTGCCACCGTGGCGCCGTGCTCGCATAGCTCGCACCACCGCTTGCGGAGCCGGTGGATCAGCTCCTTGCGGGGGAGTGTGACCGGGACCGGGGCGGGGTCGCGGATGACCGCGCGCCGGTCGCGCTTGAGGGGTATCCCGCCGAATCGTGCTACCAGGTCCGGCCTGCCCTCGCGTCTTGCCCGGGCCTCGAAGCAGGTCCGTGGCCCGTCAGCGGTGATGACCTTGGCCTTGTAACGGGCCGCGGTCTTGGTGACGGTGGACTTGTGCTTGGCTGGCAGGGTCTTCAGCATGGACGTCTCGGCGTTCCAGCGAAGTTTGCTGAGCCGCCAGACGTCCGGGGCGAGCAGGTAGTAGTTCACGACGCCCCGGTATTCAGCCCCGAATATCCGCACGATGTCGTAATCGGGCAGGTTCTGCAGGCTGCTGCGGTGCCAGGGTTTCCCCCGGCGCCGGTACCGGGCGCACCGGGCTGTGATCACGTCCAGGGGTACCCGCAGCGCGATCTGCCCGTTGACCGACCTGCGGCCTTTGACGATCCTGGTGCTGGAGTGCTGGGCGGTGATCTCATAGCCGAGGAACCGCGCCGCGCGGGTGCGGGCGTGGGTGATCAGGGTCTTGCCCGCGTTCAGCTCCAGCGCGAGATTTCCGCGCAGGAACGCCGCGAGCCTGGCCTTTATCTCCTCGGCTTCGGCCTTCGGGCCGGCGAACCCCAGCAGGTGATCATCTGCGTACCGGATATACAGCAGTTTCCGGTAGCCGGGGTCCATCGGGTCCATCGAGGGGAGGGTGTGCATCTGCCTCGCCAGGTCCCGGGCTTGCGCCCGGTCCCCGCGCTGCCGCGCGCGCCGCCGCTGGCGCATGATCCTTTCATATTCGGGGTTTCTCTTCCGGCGGCCTCCCCTGGTGTACTGCGGGATGAGTTCCCTCTCAACAAATTCGTCGAGCTTTCCCAGGTAAATGTTGCTGAGCAACGGCGATACCACGCCGCCCTGCGGGGTACCGCTGAGCGTCTCGTGATACTGCCAGTCTTCGATGTACCCGGCCTTGAGCATGTTGCGGATCAGCCGGAGAAACCGGTTATCGCGGATTCTTTCCGCCAGTATCGTGATGAGGATATCGTGGTCAATTGACCCGAAGCAGTCAGAGATATCACCCTCGATAAACCACACGGTCCCGGTCCAGGTATTCTGCACTTCCCGCAGCGCCGTATGGCAGCCGCGCCCTTTCCGGAATCCATGTGAATGGCCGGAGAACGACGGCTCGTAATACGCCTCCAGCAGGAGGCGCACCACCTCGCCGACGAGCTTATCCGACCATGACGGCAGGCCCAGGGGCCGCAGCTTCCCGTTCTTCTTCGGGATGTGCACGCGGCGGACCGGCGCGAACCGGTACCGCTCGCCGCGCATCGCCGCGACGATCTGATCGATCTTTGCCTCGGACATGCCGTCCGCGGTCTCATCGCAGGCCCCCGGCGTCATCGCACCCTGGTTTGAGTAGATGCCGCCGTAGGCCAGCAAGTACAGGCTCTTATTGAACATCTGCCGGTACAGCTCCTCGCACGGCAGGCCCCTCCTGCCGCGCTCGCGGAGGACAGCAAGTACCGTCTCGGCGCTCTGCATTACGCATGCCTCGCAGTTCCTTATCGTCCGTCACCTGTGCCCCTTCGCCCTGTGGTCCGGCTTTCCCGGTCTCCAGATTGGCAGGCCGTTACCCCTGCGACTACTACGGGCACTCTGTCGCCGTAGGACTCGCGTCCCTTAGGTGATCCCACGTTCATCAGCGTTATACGTCCTAGCGTGACTTAGGCGTCCCGTACATCTCCTTCAATGCCCTGACAGGGCATCGCTCCATCACCCCGGAGGATTACGGCAGGTAGCCTGACACCCTGCCATAGGGGCTGGCACCGGTTACAGGCGTCTTTCCGGCGGGTGGATAATTGCACCTTCTGGAGACTGGGCTTTAAGCAATCAAGCTTTCGCCTTATCACGCGGATCCCCCGGCGCGCCATCCCATACGCCTGGGCATGAGCCGCCGGTTTCCTGGCATGCTATTTTCCCCGTGTCACCCTTTCGGGTCCGGGTAAGCCATCAGATCCAGAGATACCTCCTCCCATCTCCGCCCGCTACGCGGGCGATATAACACTGCGCTTCGTGGCGCAGCAAGCTCTTATGAGGTCACG
>Ga0182024_10002566_pt1 | contig 44787 bp, 37 predicted proteins | sample P32metaG_FD_120480 | JGI IMG/M metagenome (GOLD analysis project Ga0182024, IMG submission 120480) | Permafrost microbial communities from Stordalen Mire, Sweden - P3-2 metaG (Illumina Assembly) | ecosystem: Environmental > Terrestrial > Soil > Wetlands > Permafrost | place: Sweden: Stordalen... | reverse complement strand
CCGGGGTTGACGATGTCGACGAGCATCAACGCGTCGTGCTCGGGCAGGTGGATGAAGATGTTGTCCGGCGAGTGGTTCGATCCGTGCCACGCCAGCTCGATGCGTTCGCCGGCGATCTCCAGCGTGCGACGATCCTCAAAGGTCTCCTCGGGCGCCGGCCTGGCCGGATCGTCATCTCGCAGCAGCAGGTTCCGGGTCTCCACGTGCCCGATCCGGGCGACGTTCTTGTCAAACAGCGACGAGGCGCCGGCATGGTCGGCGTGGTGGTGCGAGTAGATCAGGTGGGTGACCCTGTTAGTCACGCCGTTCGCGGCGGCGATCTCATCGACGGCGCGCTGAATGTTGTGACCGATGGTGGGCGGCGCGTCGAACAGGACCACACCGTCCGAGGTCGTCAGAAAGGCGGATTGGTATGTGCCGTCGGTGACCCAATAGAGGTTCCGCTCGACGCGGCCGACGTAGTACCCCTGCTCATTCAGCGCTGGGCCGAACGCCGGCCGCGGGACCGCGGCGTAGTCCGGCAGATCCTGGGCACTGCTGGGACGCGTGTCCGCGAACGCCTCTGTGGTCGTGTCAGCCCCACTCATGACAGCTCCTCTGTCGGTGATCCTCAGGGCTTCCATCGTTGCGCTGCGGTAAGGCGATCGAATCCTTGATTCCTTAGTCCGTGACCCCAGTGCCGTCCTCAGTCATGCTTACGGCCGAGATGAGTGAAGCGTCCTCACCGGTCCAGGTGCCGGGCGGGCAGTTGCTCGGCCGGCAACGTGAGCGCGAGGCGCTCGACCGGCTGCTCGAGGACGCGCGCGGCGGGCATGGCGGGGTCCTGGTCGTGCACGGAGAGCCTGGCGTCGGCAAGACCGCGCTGCTCGCCTATGCAGCCGAGTCCGGGCGGGAGTTCCGGGTCGTCCAGACAGCCGGTGTCGAGGGCGAGATGGAGCTCCCCTACGCGGCCGTTCAGCAGCTGTGCGCACCGATCCTCGAGCTCACCGATGGCCTGCCAATACCCCAACGCGACGCGCTCGCCACCGCATTTGGACTGAGCGCCGGGGAGGCTCCGAATCGCTTCCTGGTCGGACTGGCGGTCCTCGGACTGCTGTCCGAGGCTGCGGAGGAGGGGCTGCTGCTGTGCCTGGTCGACGACGCGCAGTGGCTCGATCGCGCGTCGGCGCAAGCGCTCGCGTTCGTCGCACGCCGCCTGCTGGGCGAGAAGATCGCGCTCGTTTTCGCAGCGCGCGTGCCGGGTGACGTGCTCGCGGGCTTGCCGGAGCTTACGGTGCCCCCGCTGGGGCACCGTGACGCACGGACGCTGTTGGAGGCCGCCTTGCCGGCGCGGCTGGATGAGCACGTGCTGGACCGGATCGTTACCGAGACCCGCGGGAATCCGCTCGCGTTGTTGGAGTTGCCACGAGGGCTGACGTCGACGCAGCTCGCCGGTGGGTTTGGACTGCCGGTCGCGGTACCTCTGTCGGCGAGCATCGAGGAGAGCTTCACCCGCAGGCTGGCCAGTCTCCCAGGTGGCGCGCGACGCCTGCTGCTCGTGGCGGCGGCTGATCCAGTCGGCGACCCGGGACTCATTTGGCGAGCCGCGCAGCAGCTCGGAATCCCTCAGTCAGCTGTGGAATCCGTCGAGGCGGAAGGACTCTTGGAATTCGGTGTCCGAGTCGTTTTCCGTCATCCGCTGGTTCGCTCGGCTGTGTACGGGACAGCGGGACTGAAGGAGCGCCGTGCCATTCACAACGCGCTGGCGGAAGCCACCGATCCGCAGGTGGACCCGGATCGCCGCGCCTGGCACCGGGCGCAGGCGGCGTCCGTGCCTGACGAGCAGGTCGCGGCAGAGCTCGAGCGTTCCGCCGAGCGGGCGCAGGCGCGCGGCGGAATGGCGGCCGTAGCTGCCTTCCTGGAGCGCGCCGCCGCCCTCACACCTGAGCTCACGCAGCGCGCGCGGCGCCTCCTGGCGGCCGCTTGCGCGACGCGCGATGCGGGCGACCTCGAGACTGCCCTCGGGCTGCTGGCAGACGTTGAGATCGGCGCGCTCGACGATCTCGGACAGGCCCGGGCCGACCTCTTGCAAGCCCAGATCGCCCTGGAGCAGCGCCGCGGCGGCGACGCCGGTCGCCTGTTCCTGAGCGTCGCGAGCCGCCTCGAGCCACTCGACCCGGCATTGGCGCGCGAGACCTACCTCGAGGCGCTCGGAGGCGCCATCGCCAGCGACGTTGAGGTCGTGGGCGGCGCCCCGGCGGTCGCGGCCGCGGCCCGGGCGGCTCCACCCGGCACCGTTCCACCGCGGACGGTTGACCTCCTGCTCGACGCGTTCGCGATCCGCTTGACCGACGGATACGCGGCCGCGGTGCCGACACTCGCCCAGGCTCTCGAGCGCCTGCTCGCGATCGACGTCTCCACCGAAGATGTCCGTGGGTGGCTCTCGCTCTCCAGCGACCGCAACAGCAACATCGTTGCGCTCGAGATGTGGGATGACGAGGCTCTGCATCTGCTTGCCGCTCGCCAGGTGCAGCTCGCTCGCGACACAGGCGCGCTCGTGCACCTGCAGTTCGGGCTCAGCTTCCTGGCGAGGAGTCACATGCTCGCCGGCGAGCTGACCGCAGCCGCTCAGATGATCGATGAAGCCGGCCTGATCGCCGACGCGACCGGGAACCCCACGCTCGTCAACGCCCCGATGATTCTCGCCGCCTGGCGCGGCCAGGAGTCGCAGGCGTCTGAGCTGATCGAGGCCACCTCCGCCGAGGCGGCTTCACGGCGATGGTCATCCAACAACTACGCGAGAGCCGTGCTCTACAACGGCCTCGGCCGACACGAGGCCGCGCGCGATGCCGCGTGGGAAGCGTTCAAGCCGGATCCGATCGGATACGGATCGTTACTGGTGCCAGAACTGGCTGAGGCGGCATCGAGGACCGCCGACCGAACCCTGCTCGAGTTCGCCGGGGAGTGGCTATCCGAGCGCACCCGCGTTATCAGCTCCGGGTGGGCGAGCGGGATCGAGGCGCGTGCGCGCGCGCTGCTAAGCGAGGGTGAGGTCGCCGACAGCCTGTATCGCGAGTCGGTCGCACACCTCACCGGTACCCGGATGCGACTCGAGCTCGCCCGGACCCACCTTCTCTACGGTGAGTGGCTGCGCCGCGAACGTCGCCGCCTCGACGCCCGGGAGCAACTGCGTACCGCACTCGAGGCGTTCACAAGCATGGGCGCCGAGGCGTTCGCGCGCCGCGCTGAGCGCGAGCTGCTGGCGACCGGTGAGCACGCCCGCAAACGGACCGTCGAGACACTCGACCAGCTCACGCCACAGGAGAGTCAGATCGCGCGGCTTGCGGCAGACGGACACACGAATCGAGACATCGCGGCCCAGCTGTTCATCAGCCCGAGCACCGTCGAGTACCACCTGCGCAAGGCCTTCCGCAAGCTCGGTGTGAGGTCGCGGACGCAGCTCGAACAGCGCGAGTTCTAGCTCTGCGCGTTCCGGAGGCACGCTCCGGATACGATAGTCTTTATACGGACGGTGGGGGCTCCCTCCCCAGCAGGAACGGCGGGCGAGGTTCCATTCCAGGCCCACCCCGCACAACATCTCTCTCACTCGGAGTTTCCTCATGGCCGGTCGAACCAGAATCCTGGAAAAAGTGGGCTGATGCGACAGGGTCCGCTCGCTGGTCGCTACCCCGCCGTCGCCTCGATGGTGGTGTTTGCACTCGTTCCGTACCTGGCCCTGTCCGGGGCCCTCGGACCGATAACCCCGATCATCGCCGAGCGACTGCACATGAGCCTGCAGACGATGAGCCTCGGATCTGGAATGGCGAACGCCGCGTACGCAGTCGGCACGGTACTGGCGGTTCAGTTCGCCCAGCTTCTGCCGCAGCGGCGGATGATGGTGGTTTACGCGTCTGTGCTGTTCGTCGCGTCCATTGCGACAGCGGCCGCGGCGGATCCGGCGATGTTCATCGTTGGCCACGTGCTGCAGGGTCTTTGCACGAGTCTCCTGCTGATCTCAGCGGCTCCCCCGCTATTCCTCGGCTTCCCGGCATCGCGCCTGCGCACGACGGCGATGATCATGAACATGTGCATCTTTGGTGCCGTCGCGCTCGGTCCGCTGATCGGTGGCATCCAGGCCAGCGCCGACAATTGGCGTCCGCTTTTCTGGGTTGTCGCCGGGATCTCCGCAACGGCTCTCCTGCTGTCATTGCTCACGTTCGAGGACGCACCGCCGGCCGACCCCACGGCACCACGCGATCCACTGGCGATCGTGCTTGCGGCCGTCGGCGCCGGCGCCGCGTTCTTCGGCGCCTCCGAACTGTTGACTCACCCATTCCTCGACACCATCACGATCGTGCCGCTGCTCGGCGGTCTGGCAACGATCGTGACCTTGATCATCAACCAGTCGCTCCGTAGCCGGCCGCTGCTGACGATCCGCCCGATGCTGACGAGCACCATCCCGGTGGCGGGAATCGTCGTCGCGCTGTTCGCGGCCGCGGCGTCGGTGTCCGCAACCGAGCTATCGGCCGGCATGCTGGCAACTCGCTACTCGCCGTTGCACGTCGGGCTGCTCTACCTGCCGGAGTTCGCAGGTGCGGTCGCCACGGCGCTGGCGCTGGGCGTCGTGCTGCGTCATCGCACATTGCAGTACCTGCCACTGGCCGGAATGGGCGCTCTGGCCGCCGGCATCATCGTCTTCCGGCTCCAGTTGCCGCCCAGCCAGGCATTGACCCTGATCGGATCAGGACTGACGGGTATTGGAGTAGGCGCAACCGTCGCGCCGGCACTGTTCGTCGCCGGCTTCTCACTCCCGTCGGCGAACCTTCAGCGGGTGTTCGCAATCGTCGAGCTGATGCGAGCTGTGGCGGCGTTCATCATCGCCCCAGTGTTCGCGCACTTCGCAGCGACCGTCGGGACCGGCAGGTACGGCGGCACCGGGATCGCACTCTGGATCGGCGCAGGACTGGCGATTGCGGGAGCACTGATCGCAGTACTGCTTTACGTGCTCGGCGGCGCGCGGCCGCAGGCACCGGATATCCCGCTCTTCCTCACCGGCGAAGCGCCGGCATGGCCCTCTCCGCCGCTACTTGCTGCTGTGCGTCGCCGCATGGTCACGACACCCACAACTGAGGAGCCGGCGCGGTCATGAGCGCAGGGAACACGTCAGCAGAATCTGGGCCGATCGTCTTCGCGTACGACGGATCAGAGCTCGCCAACCTGGCGATTGACAAGGCTGGGACGCTGCTGGCAGACAAACGGGACGCTCTGGTCGTGTGCGTCTGGCAGCCGTTTGACGTCGGCTTCGTCGTACCCGACGGCACCCAGTTCAATGCTGCCCAGACCCCCGCGGTGAAGCAAGCAGCGGAGCTGACCGCGGCCGGCGGTGCCGCTCGCGCCGCGGCCGCCGGATTTCAAGCCCGCAGCATCGCGGTTGAGGCGGCGCCAACCTGGAAGGGGATCGTGAAGGTTGCCGACGAGCACGACGCATCCTTGATCGTGCTCGGATCCCATGGTCGCGGCGGCTTGGGCGGAACGCTGGTGGGCAGCGTCGCAAGCGCGGTCGTATCACACTCGCACCGGACGGTGCTGATCACGCACCGCGACTCCTGATCTCCGTGACAGCCGGCGCGGCGATCTCCTCCTCCCCCAGGTGACCGGCGACATGACAGGCAACCTGCACTGGGCCGAGCGGACGCAGGCGCGGTGTGACGGTCTCGCAGGTGTCGATCGCGTAGGGGCAGCGCCAGCGGAAGCGGCAGCCCTCGCCAGGGTTGATCACGCGTGGCGGCTCACCCGTGTCGGCCGAGAAGTCGGTGTCCGCGTCGCGCGGATCGGCGACCGCTGACAGCAGCAGGCGCGTATACGGATGCTGGGGATCCGAGAGCACGGTCTCGGTGGGGCCGGCCTCGACGATCTGACCCGCGTACATGACGAGGATGCGATCCGCGACGTATCGGGCGCTCGCCAGATCATGGGTGATGTAGAGCAGCGAGACGTCCTCCCGGTCACGCAACCCGACCATCAGGTTGAGGATCCCCGCGCGGATCGACACGTCCAGCATCGAGACCGGCTCGTCGGCGAGGATCAGCTTCGGTTGCAGCGCGAGCGCCTGCGCAAATCCAATGCGCTGGCGCTCGCCGCCGCTCATCTCGTGCGCGTAGCGAGTGAGCATGCGCTTGCTCAGCCCAACGCTCTCGCAAACTCGCTCAGCTTCGCGCCACCGCTCTTCGCGGCCCAGTTCTCGCCGGTGCAGGGCAAGGTTGCGGATGATCCCGTGCGACATGCGGTGGACCGGATTGAAGGCGCTGAACGGATCCTGGAAGACCATCGCGACCTCTCCGCGGTACCAGAGCACGTCGCGACGCGAGCGCAGCTCCCGCACCGGGCGTCCGCGGTAATAGATCTCGCCGGCGGTCGGCGTGTAGATCCGGGCCAGCAGCCGGGCGACGGTGCTCTTGCCGCTGCCGCTCTCACCCACGAGCGCCACGATCTCCCGCTCGTTGATCGTGAGCTCCAGGTCGTCAACTGCGTGCAGAACCTCCTTGGAGAACATCCCGCCGACGCGAAAGTGGCGGGTCAGGCCCTCCGCGCGCAACAGCGGCTCATGTTTTGCCGGCCCCGCTGGGCCGGCCTCCGCCGTGCCGTCATCCCGGGTTGACTGCGACCGGTCAGCCATCAGCCCGTCTCTCCCAGCCCGTTGACGTCCGTGTACAGCAGGCAGCGCACCTCGCTTGAGTCGACCGCGTACAGCTCGGGCTCGACCTCGGCGCAAACCGGCATCGCCACGGGGCAGCGCGGCTGGAAGCGACAACCGCTCATGGGCTCCGCCAGGTCGGGTGGCGAGCCGGGGATCCCGACCAGCTCTCGCCGCGGGCCTGTGACGGTTGGGAAGGCGTCCATCAGGCCACGGCTGTAAGGATGCAGCGGCCGCTCGAAGATGTTCTCGGTGGCTGCCGACTCGACCACCTGTCCGGCGTACATGACGAGCACACGGTCGCAGTAGCGGCTGACCACATGCATGTCGTGGGTCACGAAGATCACGGCGAAGCCGAGGGTCGCCTGAAGCTCTCGGATCTTGCTCATCAGCGATCGCTGCGCGACCACGTCGAGCGCCGAGGTCGGCTCGTCCATCATCACCAGCTGTGGGGTGAAGAGCAGCGCCATCGCGATCATCGCCCGTTGGCGCATGCCGCCGCTCAGCTGATGCGGGAAGCTCTTCAGATGGGCGGGGTCGATGCCGACCATCTCGAGCACACTGGCCGAGCGCTCGTGGATCTCCGTACTCGAGAGCTTCTCATGGGCCTGCAGCGCGTCCTTGAACTGCGCGGCGATGCTCTTCATCGGGTTGAGTGCGTTCATCGCGCTCTGCATCACAACCGAGTAGTCGCGCCAGCGCATGTGGCGCAGCTCGCCGGCGCTCAGCCTGACCATGTCCTGGCCCCGGAAGATCACGCGTCCGGCCATCACCTCGCCGGGCGGTGAGAGCAGCTGTGCCACCCCGAACAGCATCGTCGACTTGCCGCAGCCCGACTCCCCCACGACCCCGACGAACTCGCCGGCTCCAACCGAGAAGCTGACGTCTTCCACCGCGCGGACGTCGGCGGTATCGGTCAGGTACTCGATCGTCAGGCCGTCGACCTCAAGCAGTGGGTCGGGCACGACGCCTCCTTCGTATCCTTCGCAGCGCCGGGTTCCCGATCTCGTCAAACGCATAGTTGAGTAGCGCGAAGCTCGCCCCCAGCAACGCCACGGCGGCACCGGGAGCAAGCGCCCACCACACGTTGCCCGACTCGAGCGCCGCGCCCTGGTTGGCGTTGTAGAGCATCGTGCCCCACATCAACTGGCCGCTGTTGCCGAGCCCCAGGAACTGCAGGCTTGCGGCGAAGCCGACGACGTACACGGCCAGCGACAGGAACGACGCAACCAGCAGTGAGGTCATCGTCGGAACGATCTCTCGGAGGATGATGTAGAGGCCGCGTTCGCCGCGCACACGCGCCGACACCAGGAAGTCCCGGTTGCGCAGCGACAGGCCCTGCGAGCGCAGCTGCCTGGCCTGGAATGCCCAGCTGGTGATGCACAGGACGATCGTGAGCGAGGTCACGCCCGGTGGCAGGTAGGCCGCCAGCAGGATCAGCAGCGGCAACACCGGCAGGATCAGGAAGACATCGATGATGACGGTGATCACACGGTCGGTCAGGCCGCCCACGTAGGCTGCCGTCACCCCGATGATCATCGACATGAAGGTCGCGATCACGCTCACGAGCAGCGTGACGAACAGTGTTTGACGGGTGCTCCAGATGAGCTGGGATAAGACGTCCTGCCCGAGCTGCGTCGTGCCGAGCAGATGCGCCGACGAGGGGCTCGCGTCCTGCGCATAGACAGCCGCCGAGGGACTGTCAGGCGCGAGCAGCCCTGGAAACACCGCCACGAAGATGATCAGCAGCAGGATCGCCGCTCCAACCGTGGCCTTGCGGTTGCCGCGGATCGCCCGCAGCAGGCGCGAGCTCGCGCGGGGTGCTGGCGTTCCGCCGCCGACCGGGGCCTCAGCACCCGCGAGCTCTGAGCCTGGTACCGGCAGCGCCATCTCAGGCCTCTCGCGTGCGTGGATCGATCGCCGCGGTGACCAGGTCGGCGAGCAGCACGCAGATCAGAACCGCGAGTGTGTAGAACAGGAACAGTCCCTGCATCAGCGGCAGGTCGTGATCGGTTGTCGCGGTGTAGAAGAGGTACCCGACGCCGGGGTAGGAGAACAGGTACTCGATCACGATCGCCCCGCCGAGCACGTAGCCGAGCTGCATCGCGAACCCGGTCAGGTTCGGGAGGATCGCGTTGCGGGCCGCGTAGTCGAACATCACCCGCATGCTCGAGAGACCCTTGGCGCGGCCCATCTTGACGTAGTCCTCAGAGATCGTCGTGACCATGTTGTTCCGCATCGAGTAGACCCACAACCCGGCAGTGACGACGACCAGGCTGAAGGCCGGCAACAGCGCGTGCTTGATCACGTCCCAGATGAATGACAGTGAGAACGACGGCGTTGCGCCGAGGTCGTAGTTCGAACTGAACGGCAGCCAGTTGAGCTTGATCGCAAACAGGTAGATCAGCAGTAGGCCGATGAAGAAGACCGGCACGGTGGAGACGATGAACAGCATCGGCGGGAGCAGCGCGTCGAGTCGGCCGCCGCGCCACCAGGCGCTGAGGATGCCGGCGACAGTCCCGATCAGAAACGCGATGACGGTCGTCACACCGACCAGCCCAAGCGTCCACGGCACGGTCGAAACGATCTGGTGCAGCACGGGAACCCCCTGAGCCGTGTAGCCGAAGCTGCCGGTCAGGGAGTTCCCGAAGTACTGCAGGTAGCTCAGCACGATGTTCTGGTGAACATTCACGCCGAACTCGAGGTCGAGCGCGTGCACGGCTGCCGGATTGACGTTGCGGAAGGTGGCCAGCACTGCCGACGCTTCGTTCCCGGGCATGAAGCGCGGGATCGCGAAGTTGACGGTCAGTGCTGCCCACAGGGTGATCAGAAACAATCCGCCGCGCTTGGCGAGGTACCTCATTTCTTTTAGTTACCGAGCCTCACCGGCGCCGTGCTACGCCTTACTCACTTCGGGGTCAGGTGCGTGAGCACCACGCCCATGTCCGGAGCCTGGTACGGCGACGGCTGGGCGTACGGATCGGCAGGCGTCGGCCAGCCACTGAACGCTGCGGTGTTGTACTGGAACCAGTCGACACCCTCGGTGACGGGGATGAAGGGGATGTCGTCGACCATCACCTTCTGGATCTTGTACATCACCTGCAGCTGCTGAGCCGCGGTGTCAGCGGGGTACTGATCGAACAGCGAGTCGGTCGACGTTGACTTGAACCGCGAGTAGTTGGTCGATCCGATGTTGCCGCTGAACAGCCAGCCACGGAGCTCGTAGTACGGGCTCGGGCCTGGGCTCGGTGCTGGACCACCGCTACCGGCGTATGCCAGCTGGAAATGACCACCCTGCAGATCCGTTGTGTAAGGACCTGAGTTCTCATCCTGGACCGTGACCGAGATCCCGACCTGCTTGAGCTGGTGCGTGATCAGCTGCAGCGATGCGTCCCAATCCGAGTAGCCGCTGATCGTCTTGATCGTGAACGAGAGCGGTTGGCCGCTCTTGCTCTTGAAGATCCCGTTGGAGCCGCGCTTGAAGCCCGCGGCCTCCAGGGCCTTGATGGCCTTGGTCGGGTTGTATTTCGGCTGGGACAGCGACTTGTCATACCACCTGGCGTACGTCGGCACGATCACACCGGTCTGGTTGGCAGGTGCCTCATAACCGGATTCGCCGCGGCTCGAGACGGCCGAGCGGTCGATCGCCATCGCAATCGCCTGGCGCACCGCGAGTTGCTTCAGCAGCGGGTTCGTGAGATTCGGCACCAGTGCGACGTTCAGCACCGGCGGGAACCAGTAATGGTTGGCCGACGGGGCCTTGTCGATGTAGAACGACTTGATGTTCGGGATGTACTGACCGCCCCACTGAGCCTGGCCCTGCGAGAGCGTCAGGTTGGCTGAGGTGTTGCTGAGGAACGACGGGTAGTCGACCTCACGCACCGCCGGCACCGGATGACCGGCTTTGCTCTGCCAGTAACCCGAGTTGTTCAGGTACTTGATGTTCTGCGGGGTGCAGGCGGACACCTTGTACGGGCCCGTGCCGACAGGGCTGGTATCGGTGTAGGTCTGCAGCTTGGCCTGGTTGAGCTTGGACCAGATGTGCTTCGGCACGATCGGCGTCTGGTCGGCGACGTAATAGAAGTACGGCTGCGACGCGGACTTGAACTTGAAGACCACCTTCGATCCGCTCTGCGTCACGCTCTCAAGCGGCCCGCCATCGGCGGCCCACAGTGCGTTGAGGTCGATTGCGTGGTCCTTCTTCATTGCATTGAACGTGTAGGCGACGTCGGCCGCGCTGAACGACTGCCCGTCGCTCCACTTGACGCCGCTGCGGACGGTGAACGTCAGCTTCTTGAAGCCGTCCGACCACGCTGAAGACTGCGCAAGCCAGGGCGTCACCTGACTGCTGGTCGACTTCGCGAGGATGTCTACGAACTCGAGCGGCTCATACACGAAGCCGAACGAGGTCAGCGTCACCGCTGCGTTGAACGGGTTGAACTGACAGGTCCACGTGGCGCCGCTCTCGTTATCGATGACGATCTTGCCCGACGCGCCTGCAGCGACAGCGTTCGCGGACGCACCGAGCGAGACGATTGCGGACAGACACAACACGGCCGGCAATGCGGCCCACCTAAAGCGTTTCATCCTCACCCTCCATTCCCCTTTCCGACGGTAACCGCTTCACTGCCGCGCCGCTACACGCGTGGCCTCCATTCGGATCAGCCCCGCGACGGTCCTCGGCCGGGTCGCAGATTTTGGAAAAGACCTAAACAAAATGACTGTATCGCGCTGATAGACGCAGCGCAAGGACACGCGGAGATTGGCGCCTGCCTTTCCCAAAAGGCAGAAACGCTGTTGGCTGTCAACGGCCGCGCGCAAGCGCGGCGCCCGGCAGGGTCCGTGCTCCCGGAGGACCTCCGCGGGACAGCAACGTCGTGCGCGCCGAGTGCAGGGCGACGGCAACGGCGCCCTGCAGGGCTGCCCGGTCGCCCAGGCGGCTGGTCTCGATACGGGCCGTGATCGGGACCAGAGACGCGGCGGAACCGCGCACCGGGGACAGCAGCAGCGGGCTCGATCCGATCCCGCCACCGAGCACCACCAACTCGGGATCGAGGATCGCGCAGACCGTGGCGATCGCGGTGCCGAGCCTGGCCGCGACGAGATCGACGACCGTCTGAGCCGTTGCGTTCCCGCCTGCCGCGAGCTCGAAGACGTCGTGAACCGCCGACAGCTCCGGATCGCCGGCAGTGCGACGCTCGTTGAACGCCACGACGATGCCGGCCGCACCGATCTCGTCTTCCAGCCCTCCGTGCAGGCGGTGACGAGGGTTGAAGGGATCGCCGACCAGCGGCAGGTAGCCGATCTCACCCGCGGCACCGTGCGCTCCGCGAACGAGCTCATCGTCGATCACCACCCCCATGCCGATGCCGGCTCCGACGGAGATGAAGACCATCGACGACACGCCTCGCGCCAAGCCGAACCACTTCTCGCCGACTGCAGCCACATTGACGTTGTTCTCAACGAGCACGGGCATGTCGAGGCGGTCGCGGATCACCTCGAGTGGGTCAAAGCCGCCCTCAGGCGCGACGTTGTAGGCCAGCGACGTGACGCGCCCGGTCGTCTGATCGATGATTCCCGGGGTTGAGATCGCGAGTGCCAGCGGCCTGCCGTGGACCTCGCTGGCCCGATCGATCACCTCGTTGGCCATCTCCAGCAGCTGCATCCCGAGCGCACGGCTTCCGCCCTTGGTCGTCGGCTGCTTGAGGTCGCAGATCGGCTCTCCGAAGAGGTCTGCCGCCGCCACGCGCAGGTTGCTGCCACCGATATCACTGCCGACCACGAACCCGGCCTGCTTGCTGACCGTGTACGCGACAGGTTGGCGGCCGCGCTGGCCGGCCCGCCGGCCGGCCGCCCGGATCAGCCCCCCGTGCTCGAGCCGGCTGACGGCGGCAGAAACCGTCGGCTTGGACAGCTCGGTCGTCGTCGCGATCTCGGGTCGGGTGATCGGCCCCTTGCGGAAGATCGTCTCCAGCACCGCCTGCTCGCCGAGCTCGCGCAGCAGACTCAGCCGCGACTCGGCTCCGGGATTACCGTTTTCTCGCATGGTTTCGTAAGGAAGGTTACCAAAGCGAAGGCTGTCCCGGAGGCCTCATTTCGCTTGACGCATCGGGAGAGAGGCAACTACGATGGTAATCTAGTTAGGAGCTTTTCCTAATTACTCCAGACCACGGCTGACAGTCGTGGAGAATCGGCTTGGAGGGCCGGACGGGATGTCGAACCTGGGGCAGAGATGGCGCCGGTAATCAGATGAAGCTCGCGGTTATCGGTGCCGGTTCAACTTATACGCCTGAGCTCGTCTCGGGGCTGATGCGCGAGCGCGAGCGGATCGCGATAGGCCAGTTCGTCCTGCACGACATCGACGCCGAACGGCTTGACGTCGTCGGCGCGATGGCGCGGCGGATGCTGAAGCGGCAGGGTTACAACGGCGCGCTCGAACTGTCCGGCAGCCTGGACCGCGCGCTCGACGGTGCTGACGCGATCCTGCTCCAGATCCGCGTCGGCGGCCAAGCCGCCCGCCTGCATGACGAGCAGACCCCCGCGCTGTGCGGCTGTGTCGGACAGGAGACGACCGGGGCCGGCGGACTGGCGAAGGCGATGCGAACCGTCCCTGTCGTGCTCGAGATCGCGCGGCGTGCTCGGGAGATCGCCGCCGACGGGGCGTGGATCGTCGATTTCACCAACCCGGTCGGGATCGTCACGCGGGCGCTGTTGGACGATGGCCACCGGGCCATCGGCCTCTGCAATGTCGCCATCAACTTCCAGCGGCAGATCGCCGCGCACCTCGAGGTCGCGCCGGAGCGGGTGCTGGTTGACCAGGTCGGACTCAACCACCTCACCTGGATCCGCGCCATCTGGCTGGATGGCCGCGATGTGCTGAGCGACGTGCTCGACGGCTTCGGCGGTCACCTCGCGCAGGAGATCGGACTGCCGCGCCAGCTGCTCGAGGATCTCGGTGCGATCCCCTCCTACTACCTGCGGTACTTCTATGCGGAGCGCGCCGTGGTTGAGCAGCAGCGGCACGAGCAGCCTCGGGCGGCGGTGGTCGCCGAGATTGAGCGCGGCCTGCTTGATCTCTACCGGGACCCCAACCTGGACACCAAGCCCGAGCTGCTCGAGCAGCGGGGCGGCGCCTTCTACAGCGAGGCCGCGATCCAGCTGTTGGCGGCGTTGTTCTCAGACAGCGGCGAGACGCTCGTGGTCGACACCCGCAATGACGACACGCTCGCGGGTCTGGCCGCCGATGATGTCGTCGAGGTTCCAGCCCGTGTGGGCCGTGAGGGTGCCGTGCCGCTGCCGCAGCGTCCGCTCGCTCCCGAGCTCCTCGGTCTCGTCCAGCACGTCGCCGCGTACGAGCGGATCGCCGCGCGCGCGGCGACCGACGGCGACGACGAGCTCGCTCGGCTTGCGCTGATGACAAATCCGCTCGTCCGCGAGTACGCGCTCGCCGGCGAGTTGCTCGGCCAACTCTGCGGGACATGAGCGTCCCCGTGGAAACGCACGTCGTGCTGGCGATCGACGGCGGCAACATCAAGACCGACGTGGCGCTCGTCGGCTCGGACGGGCGGCTGCTCGCGCTGGTGCGCGGCGGTACGAGCTCGCCACATGCGCTTGGCTTCAACGGGTGCGTCTCGGTGCTGTCGGAGCTGGTCGCCGACGCCGCCGTTGGCGCCGGCCTGACCGGGGAGTGTCAACCGGTCGCTGATGTGGCCCGTGTCCTACTTGCCGGAGCCGACCTGGACGAGGAGGTCAATGCGCTGCAGACGGCGCTCGGCGCGCTGGGCTGGGCTCCAAGCCTGGTCGTCGAGAACGACACGCTCGCACTGCTGCGCACCGGCACGGACCGCGGGTGGGGTGTCGCGGTCGTCTGCGGCGGCGGCATCAACGCAGTTGGGATCGCTGCCGACGGACGCGCTGTCCGTTTCCCGGCGCTCGGCGCGATCACAGGTGACTGGGGTGGCGGCCATGACGTGGGGATCGCCGCGCTCAGCGCGGCCAATCGCAGTGCCGACGGCCGCGAGCCGCGTTCAACACTCGAACATGCGGTCCCCCGGCACTTCGGGATGACGTCGCCGCTCGAGGTCGCCCGCGCGATCCATTTCAAGGAGATATCGCTGGAGGCGCTCGCCCAGCTGAGTCCGGTGGTCTACGAGCAGGCCGCGGTCGACGACGCCGCCCGCAGCATCCTCGAACGTGTGGCTGATGAGGTGGCCGTGCTTGCTGGCACGGCTCTCAGGCGGCTCGATCTGGCTGACGCGGGTGCCGACGTCGTCATCGGCGGCGGCCTCATGCGCGATGCGCCCCGGTGGATGATCGAGCGCATCGAGCGACGCGTACACGCCACCGCCGCGAGCGCAACCGTCGTGCTCGCCCACGAGGGCCCGATCGTCGGTGCGGCGATCCTCGGCCTCGACGCGATCGCCGCCAGCCCGGGCGCCATCGCCCGCGCCAGAGCTGAGCTCCAGCACGCGATCGGCGACCTCAGCCAGCAGCTTGTGGGCTGATCCGACCGGATCCGAACCGGAGTACCTGACTATGGCTCATAGTTTATATACTATGGCCATTAGTTATTGAACTCCGAGAAAGGGTCCCATGTCAGACATCACTCGCATCTCACGCTTCGGTTTCGTCAATTGCTATCTCGTGCGCGAAGACGACGGGCTCACGCTCGTTGACACGATGATCGGCGGGTCCGCCAAGGCGATTCAGGCCGCGGCGGCTGGGCTCGATGCGCCGATCGTGCGTATAGCGCTCACGCACGCGCACACCGATCACATCGGCTCGCTCGACGCCCTGTACGCGCTGCTGCCCGAGGCGGAGGTCCTGATCTCAAGCCGCGACGCGCGCCTGCTCGCCAAAGATCGGACACTCGATCCCGATGAGCCGCAGACGAAGCTGCGCGGTGGCCTGCCCGGCGCCGCGACCCGGCCGACTCGGACCTTCGAGGAGGGAGAGCTGGTGGGCTCACTTCAGGTGATCGCCACTCCAGGCCACACCCCGGGGCATGTGTCGTTCCTCGACCCCCGCAGCAACACGCTGATCTGCGGTGACGCGTTTGCCACGCTCGGCGGCGTTGCCACCACCGCCAAGGGCACCTGGAAGTTCCCGCTACCCGCGAGCGCCACCTGGCACAAGCCGACTGAGCTGGAGAGCGCCAAGAAGCTGCTGGCGCTGAACCCCGAGCGCCTCGCCCCGGGCCACGGCAAGATCGTTGATTCGCCCACGGCGGCGATGGCGGCGGCGATCGCGCGCGGCATCTGAGATGCCGCGCTCGGGGTTGGACAGGGCGCGAGTCGTGGAAGAAGCAGCCCGGATCGCCGACACAGACGGCCTGGCGGCGGTGACGCTGGCCCGCGTCGCCGAGGCACTCGGTGTCCGTGCGCCATCGCTCTACAACCACGTCGACGGGCTTCCCGGGATGCTGCGCATGCTGACGCTTCTCAGCCTCGAGGAGCTCACCGACGCGATTCGCGACGCCGCCGTTGGACGCTCGGGCGCCGAGGCGCTGGGCGCGGTGGCGCACGCTTACCGTGCCTATGCGCAGGAACATCCAGGCCGTTACGCCTCGACGATTCGGGCGCCGACGCCTGACGACCCGGAGCTGGTCGCCGCGGGGATGCGCGCGGTCGAGGTGATCGTTGCCGTGTTGGGCGCCTGGGGTTTCACCGGCGATGAAGTCCTGCACCGGGTCCGCATCGTCCGGTCAGCGCTCCACGGCTTCGCCTCAATCGAGGCCGAGGGCGGATTTGGGCTGCCCCTCAGCCTCGATGAGTCGTTCGAGCTGATGGTTCAGACGCTGGTCGCAGGGCTCGAGCAGGGCTGAGACCGAAGACGGTCGCTCGCCGCCCGTCGGCATAATCGTCACCAGTGAGCGATCAGCCCGGGCACCCGGAGGGAGGGTCCAAAGGATCGTCTGAACAGACTCCGGACGCGACGGTGACGCCCGACGCCCAGCTGCCGCCGCTTGACCGTCAGGACCTTGCAGCGTTGCGCGCGGTCGGTCGTCAGTGGTCTGGCGTGGCGCGTACGCGTGAGTCGCTGCCCGTTGATCCAAGCCTCCGCTTTGTGCACGGCGAGGATACGGTCGAGGGTCGCTTGCTGCGTATACGCAGCGCACGGCCGGACGACGACAATGAACTCGAAGTCGACTCGACCGCCGACCCGGATTCGGGCGTTGGACGCGTCGCACACGCGATCAAGCATCGAGTTGTGGGGCCGCCGTTGCGCAGCACGGCTCTGGCCGAGCAACGCATGGGCAAGCTGCTGGCGCTACCGGTTCTCTCGCCCGACGCGTTGTCGTCAGTGGCCTACGGCCCGGAGGCGATGATGGCGATCCTGGTGCTGGCCGGCAGCTCGCGCCTGGGCCTGTCGTTGCCGATCGGCGCAGTCCTGGTCGTGCTGATGATCTCTGTCAGCCTCGGCTACCGGCAGGTGATCCGTGCGTACCCGCACGGCGGTGGGTCCTACATCGTGGCCCGTCACGAGCTGGGTCCGAACTGGGGCCTGCTCGCGGGGGCGGGCTTGATCCTCGACTACATCCTGACCGTCGCCGTGTCGGTGGCCGCCGGGGTCGCCGCTGTCACCTCGGCGTTGCCGTCATGGACCTCCGCGGCGGTGCCGATCGGCCTGGCGATGATCCTGCTGCTCGTGCTCGCGAACCTCCGCGGCGCGCGCGACGCTGGGGCCCTGTTCGCCGCCCCGACCTACATGTTCGTGTTGTCGATCACGCTGGTCGTGGTGATCGGGTTGATCAAATCCGCCGGCCACGGGTTCCACACGATCGCGCCGCCCGCTCATCACGCGACAGAGGCGCTTGGCGTGTTGCTGATTCTCCGCGCGTTCTCATCCGGCGCGACCGCGATGACGGGGATCGAGGTGATCTCCAACGCGGTCCCGGTGTTCAAGCCTCCGGAGGCGGACAACGCCCGCACCACGCTGTCGTGGATGATGTTCCTGCTGGTCGCGATGTTCGCCGGCGTGCTGGTCGTCGCTCACCTGGACGGCGCCAGCCCCGGCAACACGACGGTGCTCTCGCAGATCGCGCACGACACCGTCGGCAGCGGCGTCCTCTACGCATTCGTGCAGATCTCCACGACGCTGATCCTGCTGATCGCGGCCAACTCCGCAGTCAACGGTTTCCCGCGGCTGTTGTACTTCATGGCACGCGACGGGTATGTTCCGCGGCTGTTCCTGCACATGGGCGACCGGCTCGCGTTCTCCTCGGGGATCATCGTGCTGGCGATCCCCGCCGCGCTCCTGTACGTGGTGTTCAACGGGCAGACCGAGCCACTGATCCCGCTGTTCGCGATCGGCGTGTTCGTCGCGTTCACGCTCGCGCAGAGCGCGATGGTCGCCCACTGGTGGAGCCACCAAGAGCACGGCTGGCGCAGCGCGCTTGTCACCAACCTGGTCGGCGCCGTCTTATCCGGCGCCGTCGTGCTCATCGCCGCCATCACCAAGTTCGCCGCCGGCGCCTGGATCGTCGTGATTCTGATCCCGGTGATCGTCGTCTGCTGCCGCCGGATCCGCCGGTACTACGGGAACACCCGCCAAGCGCTCGCGCTGCAACCCGACGACGAGGAAGCGAGGGACGAGGGATCGGGGGACGAGGGAGCGGGTACACCCCGGGAGGCCGGGGGTGAGACGGCAGCAGAGCCCGTCTCACCCGAGACGGTCTCGCCAGGCAAGACTGTCCGCCTCGAAACCGAGGATTGCCCCGACGAGGTCAGACATCTCGCGGTCGTGCCGATCGCAGTGCTGGACCGCGCCGCGCTACGCGCGCTCGCCTACGCCGCCTCGATGGAGATTCCGACCCTCGCACTGCACGTCAGCCCCAGCAAGGACGAGGCGAAACGGCTCCAGCGCTACTGGCGAGCCTGGGGAAACCACCTACCGCTGGAGGTGCTGGTGTCCCCCTACCGCTCCACACTCCCGCCGCTGGCCAACTACATCCAGGCGCTGCACGACGAGTACCCGGACATCACACTGACCGTGGTTGTCGCCGAGCTGATCCCCAAGCATCGCTGGCAGGTGCTCCTCCAGAACCGCGTCGCCGCACGACTGCGAAGGATGCTGATCCGCAGCCCCGGGATCGTGATCACAAGCGTCCCGTTCCACCTTCCGGGCTGACACCGGGCCCGCCACAGGTGTGATCACAACTGCCCTGCCTGGCTAATCGGACCCGCCACCGGCCCCTGGACGATCCCGCCCACCTGGCAGACGCCTACGTAATACAGTCACTGCCGGTGTATCCGAGGGTAGGCAGGGACGCACGATCGTGGATCGGGACATCCGAACGCAACTCGTAAGGCAGCTTGGACCGTTCGCGGTGACGACGCTGGCGGCCTGGGTGGCCGTCCTGATCGGCGCACATACCAACTGGGCGCAGTACGCCGTCTCAGCGGCGCTCTTGGCCTTGTCCTGGTCGTACGGACTCTGGGCGGGGCTGCGAGGGCATATGCGATCCGGGACGGTCATCGGCTCGCTCGGCTTCCTCGCCGCGCTCGCGCTTGTGCGCAACGCGGTCGGCGGTAGCACCGCCGGCATCACCATCGTCTCCCTGCTGCCCGTGTTCCAAACCGCGCTCTACGTGCGCGACCGCCGCGCGCTCTGGATCGTGCTCGCGGCGGTTCTGGGCTTCTACTTGGCGCCGCTGGTAATCGTCGGTCCGCCCGAGTATCCGAACAGCGGCTACCGCTCGGCGTTGTTGGCGGTTGCGGTGAGCTCGATCGTCGGGCTCGTGACCCACGGCCTCGTCGCCGACATCCGCCGCCGCGCTCGTGAGGCACGCCACAGCGAGCGCATGCTCGTCCGCATCAACGAGACGGTTCAGGGACTGTTCGAGAGCCCCAACCCGAGACGCGATGCCTGTAGTGCGGTGAAGGAGATCAGCGAGGCCATCGTGGCGGGGCTGTTCGAGCCCGAGCCCGGATCGAAGACGCTGAGGCTCAGCGCGGCGTCGGCGGCGACGGACCGCACCAAAACGCCCGCAGCGACCGAGAGTGCGGTCTACGACGCGTTCCGCTCACGCCATCCGATCATGATCACCGAGGACATCGAGAGCCATGTAGGAGATGTCGAGTTGTGGCGCGCGAGCGGCGCCCCGGCGTCTCTCCTCTACCAGCCGCTGCTGAAGGGCGACGTGCCGGTCGGGGTGCTGGTCGTCGGCTGGAGCGACAGCGTGCAGCGGGACGGGCCGCGCGTCGTCGCCGCCTCACTGCTGGCGCACGAGATCGCGAGCGTGATCGATCGCGCCGACATGATCGGTCAGCTGACGGATGAGGCGCTGACGGACGCGTTGACCGGGCTGCCGAACCGCCGCGCATGGGACGCCGAGCTCGATCGCGCTGTGCAGGGCCGCGTTCCGGTGGCGGTGGCGATGTTGGACATAGACCACTTCAAGCGGTTCAACGACACCCAAGGGCACCCGGCCGGCGACCGCCTGCTGCGCGAGGCCGCATCCCGATGGCGCTCCGAGATGCGCGCGGGAGACTTTCTCGCACGCCTGGGTGGTGAGGAGTTCGCGCTGCTCGTGACGGGCGCCGACGTCACCACGATCGCGGCCATCGTCGAACGGTTGTGCGCGGGACTGCCCGCACAGCAGACCTGCTCAGCCGGAATCGCTCTGCGCTCTGCCGGGGACACGCCCGAGCAGCTCGTGGTCCGCGCCGACGCAGCCCTCTACGAGGCCAAGACGGGTGGTCGCAACCGCGTGGCCTTCACCGACGCAGACCGACCCGGAGCGTCGGCCTAGGCATCGAGCTCGGCCAGGCACGGCCCGAGGTAGTCGGTGTGGAGCCGCTCCGCCTGCTCCCACAGCGGATCCCTGCCGATCTCCACGTCAGTGTCGTGCTCACCGACCGTCTGTGAGCGGATGAACAGCGGCTCGGCGGCGCCGAGCAACAGCACGTGCAGCGCCGGGCGCATGGGCCGCGGCTCGAGCGGAGCGCCGGCGAGCGCGGCGATCGCCCCGGCAACGACGTCGGCCTGGTCGGCCGACAGACCTGCGTGCTTGACGGGGCTGTCGATCAGGTCGCCCGCTGCGTAGACGCGCTTGAGGCCGTGGACCGCGCCGTACTGGTCGACGGTCACGAAGCCGCGCTCAGCGCTGGTCGGGACGCCCGGGACGGCGGGCGCGTAGAGCTCGGGCAGAGCGATGATCCGGTCGACGCTGAATGATCTGCGCAGCGGGTAGAGGTCGATCTTGCCCGGCTCCCGGATCTGGGAGTTGGCCGAAGTGATGGTCGTGACGCCGGCTTCGGACAGCAGGCGCCCCACCTCCGCGCTCGCGTTCACGCCGAGCGCCGCCAGAGGCGCGTCCTCGGGAGTGATCAACAGCACGGTGACCTCGCGCCCCTGGGCCGCGGCACGGTTGGCCGTCATCAGCGCCAGCTCATATGCCGGCAGCGACCAGATCGGCAGCGACGGCACGACGAGCGCGACACTGCCCACCAGGCCCCGGTCCAGCGCTTCGACGAACTCGGCGAGCTGTTCACCCAGGCGACTCTCGTCGAGCGTGAGTGCGTCGCGGAAGCGCGGATGCGCCCTCGCGCCCAGCGCAAGCAGCGCGGCGTCGTAGTGGAGCGTGAGCCCGTGATTGGTGTGCAGGTTACGACCGCTTGGTTCGAGCCACTTGAAGCGGTCGACCAGCAGATGAGCGCCTGCCCGGTCGGCGATCTCGGACAGCTTGTACGCCGACGTGGGGGCCGACGTGAACGGCTCGCGAACGATCAGTGGCAGGTAATGGAACTCCGCGTTCGGCGCAACCAGCGTGATCGCGACACGGTCGCCCGCAAGAGCGCGCAGCGCAAGCGTCGCCTCCAGCGCGGCGACGCCGCCACCGGCGATCACCACCTCAAACGCTCCGCTGTTCGAATCAGGAGCGGCCATGGCCTAAGCCTAGGCGCCGACCGTGGGCCGCGAGTTCATGACCCCGAGTGGACGCTGACACCCGCCTGCCGCTCGTACTCCTCGAGGAACGCGAGCCACAGCTCGCTGCGCGTCGGGAACGGCGCGACAGCATGCGCCAGCTTCGAAAGTGGCACCTCAGCGGCGACGGCGATGCTCGCCGCCTGCAGGAACTCGTTGACGCCCGGCCCGACGAAGGTCACGCCGACCAGCACCTGGCGGGCCGTGTCGACGACGAAGCGCGATGTGCCGGCCGCACCGCGGCCGACGAAGCTTGCGCCCGACGAGGTCCCGGTCGGGAGGTCCACAGCCAGCACCTGAACACCAACCTCCCGCGCGACCGCGAGCGTCATACCGACCGCCGCGACCTCCGGGTCGGTGAACACGACGCGCGGCGATCCGCGCCCGTCCCCCACCGCCCGCGCACTCGACGAGCCAAGGATCCGGTCGGCGGCGATTCGCGCCTGGTACTTGCCGGCGTGCGTCAGCAGCGAGCGTCCGTTGACGTCCCCGACCGCGTACAGCCACGGCAGTCCTGGGACCTGCAGGCCATCGTCGACCTCGACAAAGCCGCCGTCGGGTAGCCCGACGCTCTCGAGCCCGATCCCCCCGCTCAACGGCCTGCGCCCGACCGCGACGAGCAGCCGGTCGCCGACAACCGCGGAGCCGTCCTCCAACTCGACCGTGATCTCCGGCGGCCCCTCGCCACCGACCGACGCCGAGACAGCCTTGGTGCCGAACCGCTGGTCGACACCAAGCTCCAGCAGCGCCCGACCGACCTCCTCCCCGACGAACGGCTCCTCGTTCACCAGCAGCGAATCGAGCGCCTCGATCACCGTCACCTTCGACCCGAGCGAAGCCCAGGCCTGCGCCATCTCGACCCCGACGACGCCACCGCCCAGAATCACCAGCCGGCGCGGCGACTCATGAGCAGTCGTGATCTCACGGTTGGACCAGGCGCCGGCCTCGGCCAGACCCGGGATCGGAGGCATCGCGGCGGTGCTGCCGGTGGCCAGCACGACGGCGTCGCGCGCCACGAGCACATCCGCACCGACCACCACGCGGCGCTCGCCGTCGAGCCGCGCGCTCCCGCGAAACAGCTCGATCCCGCGGTCCTCAAGCCAGGGCAACTGGCTGGCGTCGTCGAGGTCGTGGATGACCTCATCGCGGCGCGCGAGCACGGCCTCGACATCGAGCGAGCCCGTGACGGCTTGCGCGGCACCGGGCACCCGCCTCACCTCGTTCAGAACTTCGGCCGGACGCAGCAGCGCCTTCGACGGCATGCACGCGTAGAACGAGCATTCACCGCCGACGAGGTCCCGTTCGACGATCGCAACGCGCTTTCCGCCGCGTGTAGCGAGCCGCCCAGCGGAAATCTCTCCCGCCGGTCCGGCGCCCACCACGACGACGTCGAATTCGCGCTCCATCGAGGGTCACAGCCTAACCCGCACGAGCGCTTCGCGAAACCCATGGTGACGTCGGCCAACGGCCGATTCCCCGATAATCGGTGAGCGTTGCCACTCAACGCCCCTCCTGGGACCCTCCCAACTCTCTCTCTGAAAACCCTGGTCTGATGACAACCGTTGCCTCTCCTCCGCCCCGCCTGGGCACGACGGCGCGGCGCGACCGATGGTGGGTGCAGCCGGTCGCGATCGTGATCGCGCTGAGCCTGTTCGGCATCTACGCGATCATCCGTGTGATGCTCAGCAAGCACTACGCGATCGCGGCCGACGGCGCGCGCCTGCAATCGCCGTTCTTCTCGCCCGACCTGCCCGGAATCTTCTCTTTCAATACGAGCCTGCCCTGGGCTTTCCTGGTCCTCTGGTCGCCGCTCGGGCTGCGGACCACGTGTTACTACTACCGCAAGTCGTACTACCGCTCGTTCTTCCTGGCGCCGCCCTCCTGCGCGGTCGCCGGCGTCGCGCGACGCAGGTACACGGGCGAGACGAAGTTCCCGCTGGTGCTCAACAACCTGCACCGCATCTTCTTCTACTTCGCAGCGATCGTCGTCGGCTTCCTCTGGTACGACGCGATTCGCGGTCTCTTCTACAACGGGTCCTTCGGGATCGGCGTCGGCAACGCGATCATGTTCATCAACGTGATCAGCCTCTCGGCCTTCACGTTCGGCTGCAACTCCTGGCGCCACATCATCGGCGGCAAGCTCAACTGCTTCTCCTGCTCCGCCTCAGCGGAGGTTCGTCACACGGCCTGGCGGAAGGTCTCGATCCTGAACGGCCGCCACATGGAGTGGGCCTGGATCAGCATGTTCACCGTCTGGCTGACGGACATCTACATCTGGCTGGTCTCATCCGGCGCCTTCAGCGACCCGCACCACATCTTCTGATGGCCGACCCGCACCACATCTTCTGATGACGCTCGAGCACCACGACTACGACGTCCTCGTGCTCGGCTCGGGCGGCTCCGGCCTGCGGGCCGCGATCGCCGCTGCCGAGGCCGGGGCGCGCACGGCCCTGGTCTGCAAGTCGCTGCTGGGCAAGGCTCACACGGTGATGGCCGAGGGCGGCCTCGCCGCCGCGCTTGGCAACGTGGTCCCGGCGGACAGCTGGAGCATCCACTTCCAGGACACGTTGTTCGGAGGCAAGTACCTCAACAATTGGCGGATGGCGGAGCTGCACGCCAAGGAGGCTCCGGACCGGGTGCGCGAGCTCGAGCACTGGGGCGCGGTCTTTGACCGCACGCCCGAGCGCCTGATGTCGCAGCGCGCCTTTGGCGGCCACACGTACAGGCGCCTGGTCCACATTGGGGACCGGACCGGCCTGGAGATGATTCGCACGCTCCAGGACAAGACCGTGCACTCGAACGTCGAGGTGTTCATGGAGACGACGATCACGACGCTGATCAAGGACGGCGAGCGCGTCGTCGGCTGCTTCGGCTACCGGCGCGCCAGCGGCGAGCAGATCAGCTTCAGCGCCAAGGCGCTCGTGTTGGCGACCGGCGGCAGCGGCCGCATCCACAAGATCACGTCGAACTCCCAGGACTGCACCGGCGACGGCTACGTGCTCGCCTTGGCGGCCGGCGCCGAGCTGGTCGACATGGAGTTCGTCCAGTTCCACCCGACTGGGATGGTGTATCCGCCCGGCGTCGCGGGGCTGCTGGTCACCGAGGCGGTCCGCGGCGAGGGCGGGATCCTGCGCAACAAGGACGGCGAGCGCTTCATGGAGCGCTACGACCCCAAGCGGATGGAGCTCTCAACACGCGACGTGGTCGCGCGGGCGATCTACACCGAGGTCAAGGAGGGGCGCGGCACGCCGCACGGCGGCGCCTACCTCGACGTGAGCCACCTCGACTCCGACTACGTCAGGCGCAGGCTCCCGAGCATGTACGACCAATTCCTGGAGCTGGCGGGCGTCGACATCACCAAGGAGCCAATGCAGGTGGGCCCGACCTGCCACTACTTCATGGGTGGCATCAAGGTCGATCCCGACACCGGCGAGACGCGCGTGCCCGGACTGTTCGCGACCGGCGAGGCCAGTGGCGGCATGAACGGCGCCAACCGGCTGGGCGGGAACTCGCTCGGCGACCTGCTCGTGTTCGGCCGTCGTGCCGGTATCGGCGCAGCCGAGACTGCCAACCGCACCGACGCGGTGTCGCTGCCGGTCGGCGAGGTCGCCGCCGCCGAGGCTCAGGTCGACCACTATCTCAACGGTGACGAGCGCGATCAAATCGAGAACCCGTTCCAGATGCACAAGGACCTCCACAAGGTCATGGGCGACGGCGTCGGCATCTTCCGCGACAGGGAGGGCCTGACCGACGCGATCACGAAGCTCGAGAGCCTCGAGGGCCGGGCCGACAACCTCCGGGCGCCGTCGAACCGCATTGACTACAACCCGGGCTGGCAGCTCTGCCCAGAGGTCAAGAACATGCTCACCGTGTCACTGATGGTCGCCCGCGCCGCGCTGCTGCGCGAGGAGAGCCGCGGCGGTCACAGCCGCCTGGACCATCCCGCCTACAGCGACTACTGGGGCGAGCACAACATCGTCATCCACAGCGACGGCGACAAGGACATGTCGCTCACCCCGGCACCGGTCGTGAAGCGCGACGAACTGGAAGAACTCGTCGAGGCCCGTAAGGAGAGCGAGAAAGCATCATGAGCGAGACGATGGCTGCGGGCGGACCCCGCACTCTCCAGATCTGGCGCGGCGACCTGACCAGCGGCGAACTGGTCGACTACGAGCTCGAGACCGAGCCCGGCATGGTCGTCCTCGACGCCGTGCTCGAGATCCAGCGCTCCCAAGCCCCCGACCTGGCAGTGCGCTGGAACTGCAAGGCCGCCAAATGCGGCTCCTGCAGCGCCGAGATCAACGGCACGCCGCGGCTGATGTGCAAGACCCGCCTCGACCACCTGCCCGCGGACGAGCCGATCAGGGTCGAGCCGATGAAGGCCTTCCCGGTGATCCGCGACCTCGTCACCGACGTGTCCTGGAACTACCGCGTCAACGAGCAGATCACCCCGTTCACCCCGCGCGACGACCTCAAGGAGGGCGTCGACCTCAAGAACGGCGACTACCTGATCGACCAGGCCGACACCGACCGCATGAGCGAGTTCCGCAAGTGCATCGAGTGCTTCTTGTGCCAGGACGTCTGCCACATCCTGCGCGACCATCACATGCACAACCGTTACTACGGGCCGCGCTTCATGGTCCGCATGGCGAGCCTCGATATGCACCCGCTCGACGGGGTCGATCGCCTCGACCAGATCGCCGACGAGGGCGGCATCGGCCTTTGCAACATCACCAAGTGCTGCACCGAGGTCTGCCCCGAGGGCATCCACATAACCGACAACGCGATCATCCCGATGAAGGAGCGCGTCGTCGACACGCACGATCCGCTGCTGAAGGTGCTGGGCCGCACGCCCAACAAGGGCCGCAGGAAGCCGCCGCCGCGGTCAGAGGATCCGGAGCTGTAATAGCTGTGGGGGCTGGGTGGGTGGGTTCCCATCCCGCCCCACGCCACAGCGCCACAATCGCCGCGTGACCGCTGTCGGCCGCTTCGCCCCCTCCCCCACCGGGCCGCTGCACCTCGGCAGCCTGCGGACCGCGCTGGTCGCCTGGCTGATGGCCCGCGGCCAGGGCGCCCGCTTCCTGCTCCGGATCGAGGACCTCGACCCACAGCGATCGCGGCCCGAGTTCGAGCAGTCACAGCTCGCCGACCTGCGGGCGCTCGGGCTCGATTGGGACGAGCCGCCGGTGCGGCAGTCCGAGCGCACCTGGCTCTACGACGACGCGCTCGGCAAGCTGCATGCTGCCGGACGGCTGTACCCGTGCTTCTGCACTCGCGCCGAGATCCGCGAGGCCGCCTCGGCGCCCCACGGGGAACTGCCCGAGGGCGCGTATCCGGGCACCTGCCGCGAGATCCCGGCCGCGGAGCGGCGCCGGCGCATCGAATCCGGAGAGCGGTTCGCCCTGCGCCTGCGCGCAGACGCAGAGCGGATCGAGTTCGAGGATCAGCTGCTCGGCGTCCGGGGCGGGGTGGTCGACGACTTCGTCGTTGTCCGCGCCGACGGCGTCCACGCCTACCAGCTCGCGGTCGTCGTTGACGACGCGGCCCAGGACATCGGCGAGGTCGTGCGTGGCGCGGACCTCGCCGACTCGACGCCGCGCCAGATCCTGCTGCAGCGACTGCTGGGCCTTGAGACGCCGAGCTACGCCCACGTTCCGCTCGTGCTCAGCCCGGAGGGCGTGCGTCTGGCCAAACGCGACCGCGGCTCGACGCTGGCGGATCGCGACGAGCCCGCACCGGCGACGCTGGCGCTGCTCGCCCACAGCCTCGGTCTCGCCAGCGGGCGAGATCGGGTGGACTCGGCCGCCGAGCTGACGCTTCAGTTCGACGCGCGCCTGATCCCGCGCGAGCCGGTCAGCTTGACGTGACACCCCAGCGTGCCAGTGCCGCCTCCGGATCCCGTTGCGCCGGCCGCGCCCCAGCGGGGGTGCGGCTGAAGCGTGGCGCCGGCCCCGGCTGCCGCACGCCGTCGAGTTCGATGAACGTGCCCCTCGCGGCCATATGCGGGTGCAGGTGCGCGTCGAAGGGTCCTCGCACGACCGTCACGCACACGTCCTCGGCTTCCAGCAGCGCCGCCCACTCCGCCGCCGGGCGCGACGCGAACAGTGTCGAGAACCGCTCCTTGAACTCTGGCCAGCGCTCACGATCCCACTGGGGCAGCTGCTCGGCCGGCAGCCCCAGCAGTTCGAGCAGCCGCGCGTAGAACTGCGGCTCGATCGCCCCAACCGCGACGTGTCCGCCGTCGGCGGTGACGTAGACCTCGTAGAAGTGGGCTCCGCTGTCGAGCACATTGGTGCCGGGATCGTCGCTCCAGCTGCCCGCCGCGCGCAGCGCGTGGACCATCGTCAGCAGCAGCGCGGAGCCGTCGACCATCGCCGCGTCGACGATCTGCCCCCGCCCGGACGTGCGCGCTTCAAGCAGCGCGCAGACGACTCCGAACGCCATCAGAACGGCGCCGCCGCCGTAGTCGCCGACGGTGTTGATGGCGAACATCGGCTTCTCGCCGAGACGCTGGGAGGCGCCGAGCACGCCGCTGAGCGAGACGTAGTTGATGTCATGGCCGGGCGTCAGCGCCATCGGGCCGTCCTGGCCGTAGCCCGTCATGCGCCCGTAGACGAGCCTCGGGTTACGCGCGAGCAGCGCGTCCGGTCCGAGCCCGAGGCGCTCCATCACGCCGGGGCGGAAGCCCTCGATCAGCGCGTCGGCACGCTCCGCGAGCGCGATCGCGAGCGCCCTGCCCGAGTCGCTCTTGAGGTCCACCGACAGCGTCTGGCGGTTGCGCAGCGACGGATCACTGGGACCGGACTGACCGAAGCCGGCGCCGGCCTCGCGGTCCAGCCGGATCACGTCGGCGCCCATGTCGGACAGCAGCATCCCGGCGAACGGGTTCGGCCCGATGCCGCCGACCTCGAGGATCCTGATGCCGTCGAGCGGTCCCACCCTTTCAGCGTCTCACAAGACGAGAATTTGCGAGCCCGAGAAGTTGGCGGGCGACTTTGGCCGCGGCGATACGTTTATAGGACATGGAAAGGATCACTCTTGTGCGAGTCCCACCCGATCGACGCACCGTCGAGATCGGCCTGGCGCATCGCGAACGAGTGCGGGAACTGGCCAAGTTCCTCGGCTTGGATGCCGGCACGGTTGCTGAGGGACTGGTTCAGGCGGTCGAGCGGGATGCGTCGCTGAGGCGCAGCACGCTTCTGCACCACGCTGCGTGACTGACGCGGTTCATCGCACGCATACAAAATCAGCGGGCTTTAACGTCTTCTTCGGTGGGCAGACCGCCGGATGCTCTAAATTTTCCTCTGTAAATGACCTCGTCTCCGGCCCCGGTCCGGTGGCTGTCGGACGAGCTTCAAGGGAACTTTTTCGAGACCGTCTGAGGAGTTACTGAAATGCCCACTTACGAACAGCTCGGGTTCGGCCAAGGCGCCGCACTCACAGGTGACCGCGCACGCGCGGTGTTCGGGGAGGTGATGGGCCTCGTCGCGTTCGCGCTGGGCTTCGCCGCCTTGGGCGCCTACGTCGCGCGCAACATGACCGGTACCCCCTGGATCATCTTCTTCATCGGCGCCTTCGCCTGCATGTTCGCTCTGCAGGCGGCGTCGGCACGCGGGCACGAGCAACTCGCGATTGGACTCTTGTTCGGTATGGCGCTGCTGCTAGGCATGGCGATCTCGCAGGTCATCGTCTACTACGTAAAGACCAACCCCGGCGCCGTCTATCAGGCGGCCGGCTCGACAGCGCTGTTTGTCGGGATCCTCGGCACGTTCGGCTATTCGAGACGGCAGGACCTGTCGCAGTTCTACAAGTTCGTCTTCATCGCCTTCGGCGTGGTGTTCCTGTTTGGGCTGATCGCCCTGTTCGTGGCAATCCCTGGCTCGAACGTCATCTATTGCGCGCTGATGCTGGTGGTATTCGGCGGCTTCACGATCCTCGACTTCAACCGCCTCGCGCACAAGAACTACAACAGCCCCGTGTCGATCGCAGCGAGCATCTTCCTGGACATCTTCAACGTCTTCATACTGCTGCTGAGCCTGTTCGGCGGCGGCGGTTCGCGGCGCTGAGGCAGCCGTGAAGCCCTAGGAGCAGTGCGACGGTGGGCACAGGCCGCGCTCGTAGTGAGCGCGGCCTTCGCCGTTGGCGGCTGCGGTGTGGTCGATAGCGGCCCGCCGACGGTGCCGGTGACGTTTTCCACGACCACCACCACCCCAACCAGCACGATCCCGGAGCCGACCTCGAAGCCCTACATCGGGCCCGAGGGCATCGCGATCGAGACCGGCCCCTTCCTGGCCGCTGCCACGACCACGCAACTCGGTCGGCTCGTCAACCGCATCCAGTGCGAGTCGCTCGCGCAGCTCGCCTACTCCACCTACGCCCACCTTCAGGTCTATGTCGACGGTCGCTCGCGCGCGCTGCCGGGCGGGATCGGGATGGTCGGTCCGAGCCCAGAGCTGAGGCGGAGCGGGCTTTTCTACGGCGCACAGACCTGCATGTACTGGCTGCACACGCGTGCGGCCGACGGGTTGATCTCGGTCCAGTCCCCGGTCCCGCGGCAGTACACGCTCGGGGACTTCTTCCGGATCTGGAACCAGCCGCTCGGCACCGACCGTATCGCCGGCGCCCGCGGAGCGGTCACCGCGACGGTGAACGGCAAGCGCTGGCCCGGCGACCCGACGGAGATCCCGCTGACCGAACACGCTGACATCGAGCTCGCGGTCGGCAGACCCGTGCCGGCGTCCACGTCGGTGGACTGGGCCGCAACCGACCTCTGACGGGCCCCGCCCATCGCCTACGGCGTTCCGCAACGCCACGAGTTCCGCAACGCCAGGAGTTCCGCGATGCCAGGACTAGACTGGCCGCCTCATGGTCTTTGCGCCCGGCCACTACAAGGAGATCACGCAGCCGCGCCCGCGCGGCCGTATGGAGCGCGTCTCAATCCGGCTGTTCGCGCTGACGATCGTGATCGTCCTCGGACTCGTCGTCTACTCGCTGACCACCCAACAGAAGCAATTTGGGAAAGGCTGCGTGGCCTTCAACTACACGACGATGATCGGTGGCTCCGTGATGTCGAGGTGCGGTAGCGCCGCCAAGACTCTGTGCGCGACACCGCGCAGCAGGGCGAGCATCGACGGCGACTTCCAGACCGCGCTCTACGCGGCCTGCCGCAAGGCCGGCATCCCCACGCCGACGGCCCGATAACGCGGCCACCGCTCGGCTGACACCGCGGCCACGGCCGGGTCGTTATCCAAATGTCTAGGGGTCTCGTCGCAACCCCTAGACGCTGGGCCATAGCTCGGAATACCGGCGTACAAGAGCCTACGGAGCGTCAGCTTGATCAGGGGGATCAAGCGATCGTTCGCGCGCGGACGCATGCCCACGAGAAGAAGGAGATGCATGACAACATCTGAAGCGCTTCCCTGGCTGAACCACGGCGATACTGCTTGGCAGGTGACGGCGGCAACGCTCGTCGGCCTGATGAGCGTGCCCGGCCTGGTCGTGCTGTACGGCGGCGTTATGCAGAAGCGCTGGAGCATCAACTCGATGATGCTCACGTTCCTGACGTTCTCCGTCGTGCTCGTGATCTGGGTTCTGTACGCGTTCAAGATGGGCTTCGGGGCACCGGCGTTCGCCAGCTCGCACCCGGGTTTCCTGAACTCCTTCATCGGAAAACCGGGGCCCGTACTGAGCCACACGGCATTGCAAGAGCAGGGTGTGATTCCCGGCGCCTACAGCTCGCCATCTCTGACCGGCTTCCCGGAGTCGGCGCTCGTCTACTTCCAGTTCGTTTTCGCCGCGATCACGCCAATCCTGTCTCTTGGTTCGGTGCTCGGCCGTGTCAACTGGAAGGCGTGGTGCGTCTACTCGATCCTGTGGGTCTCGATCGTGTACACCGTCGATGCCTTCCTCCTCTGGGGTGGCGGCTTCTTCGCCCACCATGGGGCGCTGGACTTCTCCGGCGGTTACGTGATCCACCTGTCTGCAGGTGTCTCGGGCTTTGTCGCCGCAGCCGTGATAGGACCACGTCTGCAGCGCGATCGCGAGATCGACGCGCCGAACAACGTCGCGATGGTGGCCGTCGGAGCCGGCCTCCTGTGGCTGGGCTGGAACGGGTTCAATGGTGGCGACCCGTACTCGTCGGCCAACTCGTCCGCAGCCGCGGTGCTCAACACCAACCTCGCCACGGCGGTGGCGTTCCTGGTGTGGGTCGTATGCGACCTGGTCACCCGCCGCAAGCCGAGCCTGCTCGGTGGTGTCAACGGCATGATCGTCGGCCTCGTCGCGATCACACCGGCCGCCGGCTTCGTCAACGGCTGGGGGGCGATCGCGGACGGTGGGATCGCGTCGATCATCGTCTACTACTTCATGAACTACGCGAGCTCGTGGAGGTTCTTCCGCAGAGTGGACGACACGCTCGGCGTGATCTACACGCACGGAGTAGCCGGTCTTGCCGGTGGCCTGCTGACCGGTGTGTTCGCCGATCCGCACATGGCCGTCTTCTACAGCGTGACCGGCAAGACCTACACACCAGCGGGTAGCCAGGCCGGCCTCGTGCACGGCAGCGCCACCCTGCTCAAGTGGCAGGCCATCGCCGGCGCGTGGGTGATCGTGTGGTCGGCTGTCGCGACCTTCATCATCCTGAAGGTGATCGGCTTCTTCATCCCGTTGCGGATGTCAACGGAGAACATGGAGATCGGCGACATCGCCGAGCACGGCCACGAGGTGTACCCGTCCGACATTCCGTCGCTCGGGGCTTTCCAGGATGTCTCGCCGCCGCTCCCGACGACGGCCTGAGGACAGCATCCACGAGGGGTGACATTCGGGGGGCGGCCGCTGCCGCCCCCCGATCCATCCCGTCGCCACCGCGCTCCGAGCCAGCTCGCCCCACCGGCTCGCCGCCCGGCGCGCTTGGTTCGGGGTGCCCCGAAACGCATCTCACATATGTGTCGAAAGCGTCACACCATGTGACGACTTTGCAACATCGTTGCCTATAGCCCACCAATGTCACAGAGTCGTGACACCACGACACACTCTCGCCACACATGCGACGCCGCGTTTTGGGAGGTGGCATCGCCGTCGGCCGTGGCGGGAGGGGCGCCGGGATTGGGTCCCGCCCACCCAGGCGCCCCCGAGACTGCTGTTAGTAGCGGTAGTGGTCGGGCTTGTACGGGCCCTCGACGGGGACGCCGAGGTAGGCCGCCTGGCTCTCGGTCAGCTTGGTGAGCTTGATGCCGAGGGCGCCCAGGTGCAGTCGCGCGACCTTCTCGTCGAGGTGCTTGGGCAAGGTGTAGACGCGTCGCTCGTACAGGTCGGTATGGCCGTAGAGCTCGATCTGCGCCATCACCTGGTTGGTGAACGAGTTCGACATCACGAATGAGGGGTGGCCGGTGGCGTTGCCGAGGTTCAGCAACCTGCCCTCGGACAGCACGATGATCGAGTGCCCGTCTCCGAACACCCATTCGTCGACCTGTGGTTTGATGGTGGTGCGCTTGATCCCGGGGGTGGCGGTCAGGCCGGCGATGTCGATCTCATTGTCGAAGTGGCCGATGTTGCCGACGATCGCCTGATGCTTCATGGCCGCCATGTGCGCGGCGGTGATCACGTCCTTGTTGCCGGTCGTGGTCACGAAGATGTCACCGGTCGAGATGACATCCTCGAGGGTCGTGACCTGGAAGCCGTCCATCGCCGCCTGCAGCGCGCAGATCGGGTCGATCTCGGTGACGATCACGCGAGCGCCCTGGCCCTGAAGGGATTCGGCGCAGCCCTTGCCGACATCGCCGTAGCCGCAGATGACGGCGACCTTGCCGCCGATCAGCACGTCGGTCGCGCGGTTGATGCCGTCGATCAGCGAGTGGCGGCAACCGTACTTGTTGTCGAACTTGCTCTTGGTCACGGCGTCGTTGACGTTGATCGCCGGGAACAGCAGCTCTCCGGCCTCGGCCAGCTGGTAGAGCCGGTGCACGCCAGTGGTGGTCTCCTCGGTCGCGCCCTTGATGCCGTCGGCGATCCGGGTGTACCGCTGCGGGTCCTCGGTGAGCGAGCGGGTGAGGAGTTCGAGGATCACCGCGGACTCCTCGGAGTCCGCGGTCGAGGGATCCGGGACCGCGCCAGCCTGCTCGTACTTGCGCCCGTTGTGGACCAGCAGCGTCGCATCGCCGCCGTCGTCCAGGATCATGTTGGGGCCACCGTCGAAGCCGTTCAGAGCCTGCTCGGTGCACCACCAGTACTCATTGAGCGTCTCCCCCTTCCACGCGTAGACCGGGACGCCACGGGGATCGTCGGGGGTGCCGTCGGGACCGACGACGACGGCCGCGGCGGCGTGATCCTGCGTCGAGAAGATGTTGCAGGAGACCCAGCGCACCTCAGCACCGAGCGCGACCAGGGTCTCGATCAGCACCGCCGTCTGGATCGTCATGTGAAGCGAGCCCATGATCCGCGCACCAGCGAGCGGCTTGGACTCACCGTACTCGCGGCGCGTCGCCATCAGACCCGGCATCTCGTGCTCGGCCAGCCGGATCTCGTTGCGGCCGAACTCGGCCAGCGAAAGGTCGGCGACCTTGAACGGGAGCGTCCCGGGGACTGATAGCGGGGATTGGCTGGTTGTGCTCATGCGACGGTCTCCTCTACAGATGGATGCGTAAATTGGGTGATCCGGTGCAGCTCGCCGACCCGGGCGTTGATTTCCGCGAACCCCAGTCGCACGAGGCGATCGATGCCGAACTCCTCGACGTTGAACGATGCGATCGCCGTCCCGTAGGCCATCGCCGTGGATAGCAGCGCGTGGTCGATCTGCCGTTCGCGCTGCGAGGCGACGTAGCCGCAGACGCCGCCGGCGAAGCTGTCGCCGGCGCCGGTCGGGTCAACGACGGTCTCGAGCGGAAAGGCGGGCAGCGAGAAGAAGCCCTCCGGCGAGACCAGCACCGCGCCGTACTCGCCCTGCTTCGCGATCACGGACGACGGGCCCATCGCGAGGATCTCTCGTGCCGCGGCCGCCAGCGATGGCTTGCCGGTCAGCTCGCGAATCTCCGCATCATTGAGCAGAACACAATCGACGCGCTCGATCACCTTGACGAGCTCGTCTCGCGTCGAGTCGATCCAGTAGTTCATCGAGTCGAGCGCCGTCCAGCGCGGGTTGTGGCACTGATCGAGTACCGAGGACTGCAGCGTCGGCTGGATGTTGCCCAGGAACAGGACATCGCAGTCGCGCGCAGCCTCGCTCAGCTGCGGCTCGAACTCGCCGAACACGCCCAGCTGGGTGTCGAGCGTCTCGCGCGTGTTCAGATCCCAGCCGTACTCGGCCGCCCAGAAGAAGGTCTTCCCGTCCGGGACGAACTGGACGTCGTCGGTCAGGGTGCCGCGGGTGCGCAGCACCTCGAGTTCGGAGTCGCCGAAGTCACCGCCGACCGGGCCGACCGGACGGACCGTGCCGAACTGGGACGCGGCCAGCGCAAAATAGGTGGCGGCGCCGCCGAGCATCCGCTCGCGCTCACCGAACGGAGTCTTGACCGTGTCGTAGGCGATCGATCCCACAACCGTGAGGCTCATGCGGAGACCGCCTGTGGGGAGTCACGCCCGGCGGAACCTGCGGAGCCGAGGCCAGCGGCCTCGCGCAGGAGCGCAGCCTTGTCGGTGTTCTCCCAGGTGAAGTCTGCGCCGGTGCGCCCGAAGTGGCCGTAGGCCGCCGTCTGCTGGTAGATCGGCCGGTGCAGGTCGAGCTCGGTCCGAAACGCTCCCGGCCGCAGGTCGAAGTGCTCGACGACCAGCTCCTCGATCCTGTCGTTGTCAATGTGCTCGGTGCCGAATGTCTCGACCATCACCGACACAGGATGGGCGACGCCGATCGCATACGCAACCTGAACCTCACAGCGTTCCGCGAGTCCGGCGGCGACCACGTTCTTGGCGACCCAACGCGCCGCATATGAGGCGCTGCGGTCGACCTTCGACGGGTCCTTGCCGGAGAAAGCGCCGCCGCCGTGACGGGCCATCCCGCCGTACGTGTCGACGATGATCTTGCGTCCCGTGAGGCCGCAGTCACCGACCGGACCACCGATTACGAAGCGCCCGGTCGGATTGACGAGAAAGCTGTCGCGCAACTGGTTCTCGTCGTACAGGTCGTTCGGGAGCACGGGCACGACCACGTGCTCCCAGAGATCATCACGAATCAGCGCGTCGGAGCCTTCGGCGTGCTGTGCCGAGATCAGCAGTTTCTCGACCGCAACGGGCCTGCCCTCGTGGTAGCGCACACTGACCTGGGTCTTGCCGTCCGGACGCAGGTAGGGGATCGTCTCGTCCTTGCGGACCTCGGCGAGCCGCTGGGCGAGGCGGTGGGCGAGCGAGATCGGCAGCGGCATCAGCTCCGGCGTGTCCGTCGTCGCGTAGCCGAACATCATCCCCTGGTCGCCCGCACCGGCGCGCGTGAACTCGTCCTCGTCGGCAAGCGTGAGCCCATCCCCACCGGCAACGGGGCGCGCCTCGAGCGCCCGGTCGACCCCCTGGGCGATGTCGGACGACTGCCTGTCGATCGTGTTGATCACCGCGCACGAGTCGGCGCTGAAGCCGAGCGCGGCGTCGGTGTAGCCGATCTTGCGGATCGTCTCACGCGCGATCTCCTGCACGTCGACGTACGCAGTTGTCGAGATCTCACCAGAGACCACCACGAGTCCCGTATTGACGAGCGTCTCGCACGCCACGCGCGCGAACGGATCCTCTGCCAGCACCGCGTCGAGCACGCCGTCGGAGATCTGGTCGGCGATCTTGTCGGGGTGTCCCTCGGTCACCGACTCAGAGGTGAACAGGAAATCCTTTTTGCTCATCGGCTCGTTGCTTCCTCTCTAGTTCTTGCTGCCGCAGGTGGACATCGCGTCCTGCCGGCGCACCACCGGGCGCACAGGCGACCGGGCGCGCAGGTTTCAAATGATGTCGGCGAAATTCTCCCCGGGGAAACTCTCCCGAGCCGTCGCGCTCCGCGCCACGCCCGATAAGAGGGACTTGCCCGCCCGAAGGAGTAGCTTACCCGGCTCTCGCGGCACCCGGCGCTCCTCGCTCGGTGGCGACCGGGACGACAAAGGTGACGAGATGGCAAGGGTCACACTTCGCGACGTAGCCGAGGCGAGCGGCGGTACGGATTCACGGTGCTGGTGCGGCACGGCCACTCAGCCCCGGGCGACATCAAGCAGATCGCCGACGTGATCGCACCGCGTGCGGTGCTTCAGCGCGCTTCGCGTGCTCGCCGGAATGCGGGACCTCCGGGCTCAGCGCCCCAGCGGCTCAGCCGCGTAATCGAGCGCGAGTCCGCGTAGGCTGGCGCCGTGGCGATGAAAGTTCTTGTCCTGGGCGACCCGGGTGGCGTTGGCGAGGCGCTCGCGCTCAGGCTCAGGCAACTGGGCGGTGAGGCCGACACGGTCACCGGCGCCCAGGACGCGGAGCTGGCAGCAACGCTGGCGGAGCCCAAGTGGACAGCGATAGCCGTAGTCACGCACGACGACGCGCTGGCGCTGCGACTGACTCTGCTCGGAGCGCATCTACGACCCGAGCTGCCGCTGTGGGTGACGCTGTTTGACCGGACGATCGCCCACCAGCTTCGCCAGATCGTGCCATCCGTGAACATCGTCGCGACTGCCGAAGTGGCGGCGCGCGAACTCGCGCGGCACTGCACGGCGCTGATCGAGCATCCGCGAACGGGGATATTCACCGGGGTCCGGATCGTGGACGACTCGCTGCGTCTAATGGTCATCGCCGGGTTCGGCCTGTTCGCCGCCCTCGTCCTGCAGACCGCGATCACGATGATCGCGCTGCACGACGGCCTAGCCGACGCGCTCTACTTCAGCACCCGCTTACTCGCGACCGTCATGGACGTGCCGCGATCGGGCTCCGCGGCGACCTGGTTCAAGCTCGTCTCGGTCGTCGTAACCGTAATCTCGGTGGTCCTGGTTGCGGTCTTCACGGCTGCGCTCGTGCGGCGCCTCAGCCGGCCCCGGCTGACCGCGCTGTTCGGCCGGCGGCGGGCGGTAGCGCGCGGGCACGTGCTGCTCGTGGGGTTCGGCCAGATCGGATTCCGCCTGGCGCAGGAACTGCAGTACCAACACATCCCGGTGATTGCGCTGGATAGCGATGCCGAGGCGCCCTGTGTGCGGCTCGCACGGCGCGCCGGCGTGCCGGTGGCGATCGGCCGCGGCGACGACCGAGAGATGCTCGAACTGCTGGGCGTGCGTGGCTGCGCGCTGGTCGCCGCCGTCACCTCTGACGATCTGGCGAACGTTGCGATCGGCTTGGCTGCCAGCGACGTGCGCGCGGACATCCCGGTGGTCCTGCGGCTTGGGGACGGCAACGTCGCCGCCGAAACGCAGTCGCTCCTACACCTCGGGCACGTCTGCGACGTCCATGACCTGGTGGCAAGAATGCTCGCCGACGCGCTGCTCGCCGACGGCACCGGGGTCGTTGCGGACGGATCTTCCTAGGCGGAGCGAGAGGCGCCTTTCTGGACGGAGCGAGAGGTGTCTAGGTACAGTTACTGAGCACGTTGTTCATCCGGTCCTCCCTGGAGGCTGGTGGTTGCGAAGCCCCAGTCCCAAGGAGGTCCGGATGAAGTTGCACGGTAACGCGGCGCTCAGCCTGAACGGCAGGCGAATGAACAACCTGCTCGGGTCTTACATCTAGGCAGACCGCCGAAGTCTCTGCCAGAAGCTCGGTCGCCGCTCACTGCCCGGCTGCGTCCGCTCCCACTCCTCGCGCGTTCGCAACCGCCCCTCTGCGCGCGCGCTCATCACGCAGGCGGTGTGCGCATGACGCCGCCGGGAATGGTCGCCCTCGGGAAACAGCAGCATGTGCTCGCTGAGCGCCGGCAACAGCTGGCCGCACAGCGGGCAGCGGTAGGTGGCGGGCTTGCGGTTCTGCGCACGCCGCGCCTCCCACCAACGGGATTTGGCTGTAGCCGCCATGCTCCAGGTATCCTAGGTGTGATGCCCGCACCGCACCCTGAAGAGCTCGCAGGCCTCAGCCGCTCGGAAGTGCTCCGCGCGTCACCGACGATGTTCGACACCAAGTGGTTGAACAAGGTGTCGCGCGTGCACTGGTCGGTACCGCTGTTGATCTTCGTGCCGACGATTATCGTGCTGCTCGTGATCGGGTTCGTCCACCACGTCGGCGCCTGGGCGGTCGGCTGGATCGCCGGGGGCTACCTGATCTGGACGCTCACCGAGTACTGGCTGCACCGCATCGTCTTCCACTTCGAGCCCGACCACGGCATCGGCGCGCGCCTGCACTGGATCATCCACGGCGTGCACCACGACCACCCGAACGACCCCATGCGGCTTGTGATGCCGCCGTCGCTGAGCGTCCCGCTGGCGGGGCTGTTCGTCTTCGTCTTCTACGTGATCTTCGGCTCGCCTGGATTCCTGCCACTGAGCGCGGGCTTCCTCGGCGGCTACCTCGGCTACGACATGCTGCACTACCACGTGCACCATCACACCGCCACAACGCGGCTCGGCAAGTGGCTGCGCGAACTGCACATGCGCCACCACTTCCAGGACCACGACACCGGCTACGGCGTCAGCGCTCCGTTCTGGGATCACGTCTTCGGCACCGCGCCGAAGAAGCGCTAGCCGGCTGCAACCCGACTCCTCAGCTGATCGACGACGTACTCGCCGATCGCGAGTGACGACGTGGCGGCCGGCGACGGGGCATTGCGGACCAGGACCAGGCCGCCAACGCGGGTGATCCGAAAGTCGTCGACGAGTGACCCGTCGGGATCGAGCGCCTGCGCGCGCACACCGGCGTGCGCCGGCTCGACGTCGGCGACGGTGAACGCCGGGACGAAGTCGCGCGCGCGGGCGATGAACGCCCGCTTGGAGAGCGAGCCCCACATCTCCCGCGCCCCCATGCGCCAGTGCTTGCGCGCCAGCCGGCGGAACCCCTGGGACCTCAGGACGTCGAGCAGGTCGGCGGCAGAGAAGTCGCGTCGCCGGTAGCCCTCGCGCTTGAACGCGAGCACGGCGTTGGGGCCGATCTCGACGCCGCCGTCGACGCGGCGCGTGAAGTGCACGCCGAGGAAAGGGTAGGCCGGGTCGGGCACCGGGTAGATCAGTCCCCTGACGAGGCCGCGGCGCTCTGGCACAAGCTTGTAGTACTCGCCGCGGAACGGCACGATCCACGGCTCACGTCCCTCGCCCGCCATCTGCGCGAGGCGGTCCGAGTACAGACCACCGCAGACGACGAGGCGGTCGAACGCGAGCTCATCGCCCGTACCCGAGCGCACGCGCACCTCTCCGTTTCGGCGCTCGATCGCGGCAACCTCGTATCCCAGCCGGATGGTGCCGCCCGCGGCCCTGACGTCGTCCGCGTATGCGCCGGCGACGGCCGAGAAGTCGACGATCGCGGTAGTCGGCGAGTGCAGCGCGGCGACCCCGCGCGCATACGGCTCGACCTCGACCATCTCTGGCGGCGCGAGGCGCCTGAGCCCGGGGACGCCGTTGGCGGTCGCGCGCCGCTCGATCTCGTCGAGCCGGCCGAGCTCGTCGGCGTCGCGCGCAACGATCAGCTTGCCGCACTCGTCGTAGGTGATCCCGCGCTGCTCGCAGTAGGGCTTCAGCAGCTCGACACCGCGGCGGCAGAGCTTCGCCTTCAGCGAGCCGGGCGGGTAGTAGACACCAGCATGCACGACGCCGCTGTTGTGACCGGTCTGGTGGACGCCGATATGGCTCTCCTTGTCGAGCACCGTCAGCTCGACACCGGGCTCGACCTCGGCCAGCCGTCGCGCCACCGAGAGGCCGAGGATCCCGGCGCCGATCACTCCAGTTCGCGATGCAGCCATCAGCCGCCGTCAGCCGAGAGTTACTGAAGACATGACGGGATTCTCACATGGCGGCGCGGCCCCATGGGCGGCAGCCCGGGCTCAGGTCCCGGGTGCACCCAGGGCTCGTCGGGCGACTGCGCGCGCGGGCGCAGGCCGCTCTACACTCCGCCGCACGCCCGGGAGCCGGGCTCCCGGAGAGGTGGCCGAGTGGCTGAAGGCACTCGCCTGCTAAGCGAGTAAGGGGGGAAACCTCCTTCGCGGGTTCGAATCCCGCCCTCTCCGCTCAGGCGCGCTCAGCGTCTTGTACCAGCAGCGCTATCCGGACGCGGTTGTCGGAGGCGGTCAGCGGACCGCCCACCCGAGACGACGCGACGTTCTAACGCTCGATCGCGAGTCGGATGCCCACACCGACCAGGACGAGGCCAGAGACGCGGTCGACCACGGCCTTGACCCGCGGGCGGCTGAGCACGTGGGCGAGGCGGACGGCAGCCAACGCGTAGCTGCACATCCAGAAAACGTTGAAGGCGATGAAGATGCCGCCCAGCATCAGCATCTGGAGGAGCGCTGAGCTGTGCGGGGAGACGAACTGCGGGAGCAAGCTGGTGAAGAAGATCCCGACCTTCGGGTTGGCGAGGTTGCTGATCAGGCCCTGCACGAAGCCGCCGCGGCCGTCTGTCGAGCGGCCGTGCGCGGCCCCGGCGCTCGCGTCCCCGCGGGCGTGTCGCGAGTCCCAGATCGCGCGTGCGCCGATCCAGATCAGATACAGCGCGCCGACGAGCGTGAGTGCGTCGTAGACGGTGGCCGAACTGCGCAGGATCGCCGCCACTCCGAGCGCCGTCGCCAGCGTCCACACCGACAGCCCGACGTTGACGCCGATCGCACTGCCGAGCGCGGCCTCGCGACCATGCATCAGTGCATTCTTGGTGACGACCGCGGTGTCGGGACCAGGCAGCAGCGCGATCGCGACGACGACACCGACATAGACAAGTAGGTGACTGGGCACCGGCGAATTATCGCACCCGCGCGGCGCCTCAGTCGTGCGTCTAGCTGCTCGACTCCGGCCCGAGGACCCGCTCGATCGCGGCGACGATCTGCTCGTCCTCGGGCGTGACTATCGCGCCCCAGTGCTCGATCAGATGGCCGTCGGCACCGACGAGGTACTTGGTGAAATTCCAGCTCGGCGGCGTCGAATTCGGCTGGCTGGTGAGGTCCTGCCAGAGCGGGTCCGGGTGCTCGCGCACTGACGTCTTCTCGGTCAGCGGGAACTCCACCGCGTAGTTCTTCTGGCAGAACGCGCCGATCTCTGAGGCATCCTCGAACTCCTGGTCGGCGAAGTCCCCCGAAGGTGACCCGAGGATGTTCAGCCCGCGGTCGTGATAGCGGTCATATAGCGTCTGCAGCCCCTCGTACTGCGGCGTGAAGCCGCACTTGCTGGCCGTGTTGACGAACAGCGTCGGCTGGCCGCGCCAGTTTGCGAGGTCGAGCTCGCCGCCGTCAAGAAGGGTCACGCGGTGCGTGTAGAGGTCCGTCGCCTGCTCGAGCTTCGGCGGCTTGCGCAGGTACATCTTCAGCGTCGAAAGCTTGCTCATACACACATACGTAGCAGGCGAGCGCGCCTATGTGCTGTCGGCGCGCTCGCCGGCGCTGGCGCAGGCGCGGTGAGCTCAGTGCTGGTGGTGGCGTAGGCGGAGGTTGGTGCCGATCATCAGCGCCAGCGCTACAGCCGCGATCGCCACGCCTGCCAGCGGCGCCGCGCGCAGCCCCCACTGCTGTAGAGCGAAGCCGCCGGCCAGCGGACCGGTCCCGATCCCCACGTTGTACGCCGTCGAGTACCAGGCGCTGCCGTTGGACGGTCTGAGCTCGATCGCTGCGCTCAGACCGGCGACGGTGAAAAGACTCAGGCCCAGGCCCACAAGCGCCAGGAAGACAGCCGCCAGCAGCGTCACCTTGGCGAAGGCGAACAGTCCCAGCAGAGCCAGGAGCATGAACGCGATGGCCGCGGGGATCGCGACTCGCCGATGGCGGAGGTAGAGCGTGCTTCCGGTGGCCAGCCCGAGCGTCGAAACCAGCCCGGTCGCTAGGAGCACCAGTGCGACCGAACTTCTCGGCAGGCCGCTGACCTTCACGAGAAATGCGGCGGCGTACGTGAACATGGCGAAATAGGCGGCCACAGCAAGCGCCGTGAACACGATCAGCACGCGGTAGCGCAGCCGGTCAGACGCCTGGTCCGAATCGGCGTGCGCAAGGCGTGGCACTCGGTTCGGGAGCAGGGCGAGGATCGCGGCGAACAGCACGAGCGCGGCCAGCGCCAGCGCCAGGAATGCCACCCGCCATCCGGCGGCGTGACCGATCGCCGTGCCCGCCGGGAGACCGAGCACCTGCCCGACAGCGCTACCTGCAAACACCGCAGTCAGCGCCCTGCCGCGCATCTGCGGCCGAACCAGGCTTGCGGCCTCGACAGGTCCGACGGCCCAGAAGATCGCCTGTGCAGTGGCGGTGAAGATACGTGACGCCACGAGTACCCCAAAGTTCGGCGCGAGCGCGGAGCCCACACTGCCGATGGCAAGGCATACAGCCACCGTTCCGAGCAGCAACCTGCGCGGGACTCGCTGCGTCAGATGCGTGAGCGGGACCGTCGCAGTAACGACGATCAGCGCATAGATGGTGACCAGCAGACCGCTCGTGGACAGCGACGTGTGCATGGTCGCCGAGATCTGGGGCAGCAGGCCGATCGGCAGGTTCTCAGCGGTGAGGAAGCAGGCGGCCGATGCACCGAGCGCAATCAGCGCAGCGGCGCTTCGCCTGCCGGTGAGCGTGGATTCGGCGGTTTCGGCTTGCAACCGGTTGCAAACTAGCAGCCCATGAGCTAGCATGCAACCGGTTCCAATGTCTGCCGAACGCGTCAAGACCATCGCTGATATCGCCCGGATCGCCGGCGTCTCCAAGGCGACCGTCTCCCGCGCGCTCAACGAGAGCCCGCTCGTGAGCACCGAAACGCGCGAGCGCGTGCGGGCGATCGCGGAGCAGCACGGTTTCGAGATGAACGCGACAGCGCGCAGCCTCAGCACGCGCCAGACCCACGTGGTGGCGCTGGCGACCTACCCCTATGAGCCCTTCGAGCCGAGCGAGAAGCTGGCCGATGGTTTTGTGCCCGGCGACAAGCTGCCTGACGCGTTCGTGCTCGAGGTCATGAGCGGCCTCGCCGCAGGCCTGCACGCGCGCGGCTACGACCTGCTCGTGATTCAGATCGACTCGCGCGACACGGGCTGGATCGCTCGCTACATCGACTCAGGCCGGGTGGACGGCTTCGTGCTGATGGCCGCGAGCTGCACGCTCAAGCACCTCGAGGCACTCGAGACGCGCGGGGCGCCGTTCGTCGTCTGGGGCCTGGACTCGACCTCTCACGCCTACAGCACCGTCAGCGGCGACAGCTACGCCGGCGGACGCATCGCGACCACGCACCTGCTGGACAAAGGACGACGCCGGGTCGCGTTCATCGGCGGCCCCGACACGGAGCAGGAGTCGCAGGATCGCTACCGCGGTTACGAAACCGCACTGCGAGCCGCAAACCTCGAGGTCGACGAGTCGCTTGTCACGTACGGCTGGTACAGCTCTGAATCGGCCGCGACGCGGATGCGCGAGCTGCTCGAACGTCACAACGACATCGACGCGGTCTTCGCATGCAGCGATGTGATGGCCATCGCCGTGATCGAGGAGCTGCGCGCCGCTGGGCGGACCGTCCCGGACGATGTGGCGGTCGTCGGCTACGACGACGTCGTTATCGCCGCACACACCGATCCGCCGCTGACAACGGTGCGCCAGCCCGGCCGGCTCGCCGGACGCCTGCTCGCGGACAGCCTGATCCAGCAGCTGCGAACCGGCGCGGTCGGTCACGTCTCGATCCCGGCCGAACTCGTCGTCCGCGAGTCCGCATGACCGCTCTTTTTTCAACGTGTCTTGCAATCGGTTGCAAAGAATCGTCGCGCCGAGTGTCCATCGCCGGCGAGGACGTTCGTCGTCTCGATGCCAAAGGACCTAAAGGAGCCGCACGATGATCCACCCACAGCCCACGACAGTCCTTCTGCTGCTGTTCAACACCGAGCGGAGACCACCACGTGACGCCAGGTCAATCGCTAGGCTCCCACGTCCACGCCCCGGAGGGGTGGCAGAGCGGTTGAATGCACCGGTCTTGAAAACCGGCATGGGTGAGAGCCCATCGCGGGTTCGAATCCCGCCCCCTCCGCTGCAGCACCCCGCTCCGCGTCGTTCGCCGTCACGTTCTCGCATCCTGTTCCGTCATAGGGGTAGGAACACAGAACCGACCGGAAAGGACGGACGACATGCAGGCAAGGATCAACAACCCGGCGCTCAGCGTTCCGGGCGCGCTCGATGGGCT